>WNFO01001526.1_pt1 | contig 19306 bp, 14 predicted proteins | sample 5400251 | NCBI WGS metagenome assembly WNFO01 (sample SAMN13153354, study PRJNA577476) | soil metagenome | isolation source: 100 cm saprolite under Madrone tree | place: USA:California | collected 2016-06-14
CGTCCGTTGTAAGTCTGGTTACGAAATCTCTCATCGCGGTGAGTGCAGGCGATACGACCACGCGCTATCGGCTGCTCGACACCACCCGCGCCTATGCCGCGGGCAAGCTGGTCGAAAGCGGCGAAGCGGACGCGATCAAGCGACGCCACGCGATTTACTATCGTGAACTGTTCGAGCGAACCGAAACCGATCTTTTGGTATCGACCAACGATTCCAATTTGCGCTCGGAGCTGCTCGGCAACGCCCGCGTCGCACTGGAATGGAGCTTCTCGTCGCGGGACGATGTCGGCATCGGCACATCGCTTGCAGCCGTCGCCGCGCCATTCTTATCCGAGCTGTCGTTGCTGACCGAATGCCATCGCCTGACCGGCAGGGCGCTCGCGGCACTCGGCGACGCTGACCGTGGCACGCGGCAAGAAATGGAGCTTCAGGCTTCGCTGGGATCATCGCTAAGGGGTCGGCCTTGGCCTGAAGGGCGCACTGGCGATCCATTACGGTGAAGCCGAAGCTGGCGTTCAGTTGTTGCGTCACGCCATTGATACGTTGCGGGCTGATCGCTACGAGCTGCACAATCCGACATTTCTCGGCATTTTGGCGGAAGGCCTCGCGAAGACCGGCCAGCGAGATGCGGCCTTGATTGCCGTCGATGACGCGATTACCCGGGTCGAGTCCAACGGGCAGGCTGTCGGCTTGGCGGAGCTGCTGCGTATCAAGGCGACGATCCTGATGTCCGCGCCACAGGCGGATCTGCTCCGGGCGGAAGAGCTTTTGCAGGGATCCCTCGAATTGGCCGGCAGGCAGCACGCGCTGGCCTGGGAGCTGCGAACCGCGACGAGTTTCGCGCGGTTGCGGTCGATGCAGGGCCGTCATCAGGAGGCGCGGGACTTGCTGGCGCCGGTATTTGATCAGTACACGGAAGGCTTCGAGAGTTCCGATCTGAAAGCAGCGAAGGCGTTGCTGGACAGGCTGGCGATCATTTTGTGACCAAGGGCAGGCCGTGTCGCAGGTCAAATCCGTTGGCTTGCTCGGGACCCCATCGTCTCCCTGGTATCCTGTTGAACACATTATGGGCAAACCGGGCGACAATCCGTCGCCTCCAAGGAGATCGTCGCCGCCGGTCGCCTCGGGTAAACTTGAGATCGCCGATCTACACGCTTAAATTGAGCGTCCGATATCGCCTGTCGGCGTGGTCGATCACAGAGTTGGACTTATCTTCGAGGGCCCAAACAATGTCGGGCGTGCCCGGTAAACGCACTCAGCGCGAAAATGGAATCGATGCCGGCGCGACGACGGACGAAGTCATCTCATTTGGTCCGTTCCGGCTGCACGCGGCGCAGCGACTGATCGAAAGGAAGGGTACCCCGCTTCATCTTAGCGGCCGGGCGCTCGATATCCTGATCGCTCTGGTCGAGCAAGCGAGCAGGGTTGTCAGCAAGAATGAATTGATGGCGCGGGTCTGGCCGGACGCCACGGTCGACGAGAGTAGCCTTCGCGTCCATGTCGCCGCACTTCGCAAGGCGCTGGGCGACGGCGAGGCGGGCGCCAGATATGTCACCACGCTCACCGGACAGGGTTATTGCTTTGTGGCGCCGGTCTCGCGTTCGAGCGAGCCGGCGCTTCCGATGACGGCGAACTCGAAGTCTGGCCAGGCTCACAATCTGCCGACCCGACCGACACGAATGGTGGGGCGTGACCAAACCGTTCAGGAAATATCGGAGCAACTGAAGACCGAGCGTTTCGTCACCATCGCCGGACCGGGTGGCATCGGCAAGACCACTGTCGCCGTCTCTGTGGGCCATGAACTGCTGGCGGAGTTTGCCGGCGCCGCTCACTTTTTCGATCTCGGCCCGCTCAACGATCCTGTTCTGGTGCCAGGCGCGGTCGCCTCGACACTTGGACTCCTGGTTCAGTCGGCAGATCCAATCCCCGGTCTGATCGCCTTCCTCCGAGACAAGCGGATGCTGTTGATCCTCGATAGCTGCGAGCATGTGATCGAGACGGCGGCGGCGCTGGCGGAGCGGATTTTCGAGGGCGCGCCGCAGGCGCATATTCTGGCGACCAGCCGGGAATCGCTGCGTGTCGAAGGCGAGCACGTTCATCGGCTGTCGCCGCTGGCTAGCCCGCCCGATGATGCCGGTCTCACGGCGGCACAGGCGCTCGATTTTCCGGCGGTGCAGCTGTTCGTCGAGCGCGCGATCGCCGGCGGCCGCCGCTTTGAGTTGAACGACGCCGATGCGCCTGTCGTTGGCGAAATCTGCCGGCGGCTGGACGGGATGGCCCTTGCGATCGAACTCGCAGCCGGCCGAATCGATGTTTACGGCGTCCAGGAAACCATGGCGTTGCTGAACGACCGCTTCAAGCTGCTCTGGGATGGCCGGCGCACGGCGCTGCCGCGGCATCAGACGCTGAGCGCGACGCTGGACTGGAGTTATGATCTGTTGTCGACGCTTGAGCGTTCGATCCTGTGCAGGCTTTCGGTGTTCGTCGGCGTCGTCACTCTCGAAGGGGCTCGCGCGGTCGCGACGGGCGATGACATCGATGAAACTCAGGTCGTCACGGTCCTGGTCGGTCTGGTTGCGAAATCCCTGATATCCGCGGACACCAGTGTGCCGGCGACGCGATATCGCCTGCTTGACACCACGCGGGCCTACGCTTCCGCAAAGCTGTCCGAAAGCGGTGAAGCGGGCGACGTGAAGCGACGTCACGCAAAGTACTTCCTTGAGTTATTTGAGCGGGTCGACGGCAATTCGTTTACGCCCCTGCAGGCGAAGAGTTTTGCGATATTTGCAGATCAGCTCGGAAATGTCCGCACCGCGCTGGAATGGTGTTTCTCGGAACGCGGCAATGGCGTGCTGGGCGTTGCTCTCGCTGCGGCCTCGGCCCCGCTGTTTCTTGAGATGTCGCTATTGACCGAATGTCATCGCTGGACGGAGCGGGCGGTCGCGGCGCTCGATGACGGCAATCGAGGTACTCGACGTGAGATGGACCTTCACGCGGCCCTTGGCCTGTCGCTCATGTTTACCAGAGGCAACAGCGAGCAGGTCGGCAACTCGCTGCTCCGAGGTCTCGAGCTTGCGGAGCGATTGGGCGACTTGCATAGTCAGCTTCGTCTGCTTGAACGACTTCACCTCTTCCATGTCAGAATTGGGAATTTCCGGGAAGCGCTGGCATTTGCCCAACGTGGCGAAGGTGTTGCGACAGAGATCGGCGACCCGGTTCTGCTCGGGCAGATTCAGGTGGCGCTTGGGATTTCCTACCATCTGGAAGGCAATAGCATCGCCGCTCTCGGCTATCTGGAATCCGCTTTGGCGCAGCTGCCGCTTTCGCCACAGATCAACTCTCTGCATCTCGGCTTCGACTATCGCAATCGCGCTCGCATTACCCTGGCCCGAGTCCTTTGGATTCGGGGCTGCCCGGATCAGGCGGTGACGTTCGCGCGACAGTCCGTTGAGGAAGCCATCCACCTCAATCATCCGATCAAATTGTGCATGGCGCTGCTCTGGGCGATGTCGGTTTTTCTGTGGAACGAGGATCTGGAAAGCGCCGAGGAATACACCGACAGATTCACCGCGCAGGCCGAAAAACACGCGCTGGCGCCATACCAGACGATCGGCCTGGGCGCCAAGGGCGAGCTCCTGGTCAGGCGCGGTGACGTGGAAGCTGGCATCGTCCTGCTGCGCCGTTCTTTGGAAGCATTACGCGCTCATCGATACGGCTTGCAGACGGCTTTCAGCACTGCGCTGGCGGAAGGTCTCTCGATGACGGGACGGGGAGACGAAGCTCTCGATACCATCGATGAAGCCATCGCATTGGTTGAGCACAATGAGGATTTGTTCGGCATGCCCGAACTGCTGCGTATCAAGGCGGATATTCTGGTTTCGGCGCAACCGCCGGATCCAGTCCGGGCTGAGGGTCTCCTGATTCAGTCGCTCGAGATGGCGAGGCAGCAGGCGGCACTCGCATGGGAATTGCGAACCGCGACAAGTCTGGCGCGGTTGTGGGTGACGCAGGGCCGTTTCGGCGAGGCGCGGGACGTGCTGGCGCCGGCATATGACCGGTTCACCGAAGGCTTCGATAGTCCCGGCCTGAAGACGGCCAGGCAGTTGCTGGACGAGTTGCGAATACGAACCGGCGCCTGATCGAGGACATCGACGCGTATTGGTGTCGCAGGCATGTTTGCTCGCGTCTTTGCACACGAATGCTTGATGGCTGAAAGCCGTGCGTTCAAGAAAAAATGTCTCTGTTCCCGGAAGATGCGGGCGTCCATTCCTTGCATGGTGCGGCGATGAATCCAGATAACCGGATACCATGCTTTGGCATCCGGCCGTCCCTCGATAAGGAATTCAGCGATGAACAAGGAATTGGCGCACATGCTGCGCACCGCTCCGCTTTCGACGCCTACCGCGCTTTCCGCGGACGCCGTTCGCGATATTTCAGCTGCGCTGACCGCGCTCCTTGCGGACGTGTTCGCCCTTTACATGAAAACCAAGAACTTCCATTGGCACATGTCCGGTCCGCATTTCCGCGACTATCATCTGCTGCTGGACGATCAGGGCGATCAGATCTTCGCCATGACCGATCCGCTGGCCGAACGCGTGCGAAAGATCGGTGGCACGACCCTTCGTTCTGCCGGGCACGTCACCCGGGTTCAGCGCATCCTGGACAACGATGCCGAGTATGTGAGCCCGCCCGATATGCTCGCCGAGCTTAGGGACGATAACGCGCAGCTTTCGCGCAGCATGCGTCAGGCCCACTTGCTGTGCGATGAGGCAGGCGACATTGCCACGGCAAGCCTGCTGGAAAACTGGATCGACGAGACCGAGAGGCGTACCTGGTTCCTGTTCGAATGCACACGGCAGGGCTAGGCCGGGCACCGCTGTCAGCAGGTATTTCTCGAACCGGCTCAGGCCTGGAATATGCGAAGAGTGTGATGCTCCGGCGAAACCGAAAACCCCGTGCGCGTACGAATGATCTGGTTGGCCTGGCATGTCATGGTGACTTCGTTGAACCACTGAAGCACATCAAGCTTCTCCTGAAGACCTGCTGCTCCCGAAGACTTGCTCCGGAAGAGTTGGGCTCGCGCGCTTCCCCGGTAGCCGAGCCCTGGGGCCGTCCCACTCCTGTCCCACATGACGGACGGCCCCCGCTTTTTTCTCTCAGTCCGCAAAGCCCAGTTCACGGCGGATCGGTGCGCCTTCCGTCACGACTGAATGAACGTCAAATATGGTTTCGGTTCAGGTTCTCACCTGAGAGCGGTCGGCAGCGCATTCGATTGTTGTGCGCCGGCGAATGCGGCAATCGCGTTTCGAGCCGGAGGTGAGGGGGACAAGTAGAGTGAGGGCAACAGTCGGGCTGTAAGCTCGCTGTTTGTGCCCCGCAAGGATTTGCTTCGCGCGGACCTGCGGATTACTCAGGAAGGTGTCCGCAGGATAAATCCGGCGCCGCGGATACTGCGGATCATCGGTGTTTCATTCGGTCCGTTCACCTTGTGGCGCAGCCGGCCCATGTGCACATCGACAAGATTCGTCTTCGGAATGAATCTGTAATGCCACACCTCTTCAAGTAGCGTGCGCCGTGTCAGCAAGAGATCACTGTGCTGCATCATGTACCTGAGCAAACGAAATTCTTTAGGCAGCAAATCAATCGCGCGTCCAGCCCGCTCGGCCGTACGTTCAATGAGGTCGAGTTCCAGCGGCCCCACCTGCAGCACCGTTTCGCGAACTTCGATCTGCGTTGGGGGTAGCTCTTCCAGCCTGGCCAGGCGGTCGGCGATTGCCATTGGATCGCTCGCCGACGTAACGGAATCGCCATACGAAACGTCAAGCGATGTCGCGGCAATGCTGTCGAAGTTCATGGAGATGTCGCGTATCTTGTCGCTTCTCATTCGTCGCCTCGCAAATTCACGTGTAACGAGTAGTGCAAGATCATAGCGACGCCGCAGTGTGATTGCCGTTCACTGCCGCGGGTCGGCGGGGCATTTCGGGGGAATGGCGGTCGCGGATGACAGAAAACCGCCAGCGCGCCGGGGTTTCTCCGGTCAGGCGTTTGAACACAGTCGAGAAGTGTGCCTGAGCCTGGAAGCCGACGTTAAGCGCGATCTCGGCGAGCGGCGTGTCGGTGCTGGACAGCATCGCCTTCGCACTCTCAATTCGCTGGTAGAGCAGATAGTCGTGCGGACGGTATCCCGTCGCCGCGCGGAACTGCGCCGCGAAGTGCATTCGCGACAGGCCGGCCACTTGCGCCAGGTCGGCGAGGCTGATGCTCTCGTCAAGGTGCGCGTCGACATATTCCTGCACACGCTTTAGCCGCCACTTGGGCAGCGCATTGACGGTGGGACGCGGCAGCTCGAGTCTCGCGATATGCATGACCAGGGTTTGGCCGACGCTCTCCGCGTAGAGTCGGTCGCCGGCCCTGCCGCCCTCGACGAGCGTCCGGCCGAGCAGTTCCGCCAACGGGTCACGGATAACGAAATCGTTCAGGTCTCGTATCGGTTGGGACAGCCCGGACCGCGCTGCGTCCTGGCGCTTTCGCAGGTACTCGTTCGAAACATGGAAATGGATGAAGTCGCACGGCGCGCGAAACTCGGCGGTCAATGGCTGAGACGGGCCCGTGACGTGCAACGTTCCCGCGGGCATCAGCCCGTCGAATATGGTGTGTGGGCCCCTCGTGAGCTTGAGGCTCGTGGTCTTCAGGGCGACGCCAATCACGTGGCGGTCGGGTGACGACACGGCCTGCTCGTGGCGGCTGGAACTCCTGGGATCGATCCATCGTGAAACCAGAATGTCCGCATCGATTGTCGCATTTCTGTCGTCTTGGGCGGGGCAACGCCAGCTCCGTTCCTCGTAAAGGCTGTCCAAAGCGTAACCGGCGCGCGACGTTCGCAACGGGTGACAGGCAACGGGGTAGCGGAGGCTCGGTTTCGTCTTAAAGGTTTGCAAATCCATCGCTTTTCCTCTCGGAGCGTCCGCCTGGCGCGAGGCGGCTGATGTCCTATTCGCTCGACGATGTCCGGACGGTTCGCGCAGGGCGGCGTCGTTGCGATGCCAAAAACATACGTCCGGCCTGTCAAAGACGCCCGTTATCGCTGATTAGCGTTTGTTAAGTTTTGTGAATGCCGCTTCGAGCCTGGGCACGGCCCAAGATCCTGGCTTAGAGCGTTTTCCAGCGAAAGCCTGCCCCGGACTTGATCCGGGGTGGATACCGGTTCGCGTGAAGAAAACGCGTCAAAACAAGAAGTAGAGCTCCGTTCCGATTCAATCGGAACGGAGCTCTACTCAGCCGATGATCGTCGGCTTGAGGATATCCTCCAGGCCTATCAGCTGCAGGAGTTCCGCGCGGGCGCGATCGGCGACACCGTTGACGATGGCAGCTCCATCGTCGGATGGTTCGAAATGGACCCGAAACGGGCGGCTGCCGAACGGTGTGTCGATCACTTCGACGATGGCGTCTGCGACCGCCTGCGGATCCGCATCCGTCGGCCCAAGAGCGGCTAAACCCCTCAGCATGATCTCGCTGATGTCGGCGGTCGGGCCATCGGCGTATTCCTCGGCCCTTACCGCATCGGCCGGCCTGCCCGAGTGAGCGTAATAGTTGGTTCCCTTGGTGAAGGATCCAGGCACGATGATGGTGGTTTCGATTCCCCAGCGCGCGAGTTCGCCGGCATAGCTGACCGCGAGGGCGTCCATCGCCGCCTTGGTGGCGAAATAGGGACCCAGATAAGGCGGGGTGCCACCGCGCGTACCGCTCGAAGAAACCCACACCAGCAGTCCCTGGCCCTGCTTGCGCAACTGCGGCAGGGCGGCGCGATTAACCCGCTGCGCGCCCACGACATTGGTATCGTAAAGCTGGGCCAGTTGCTCTGGCGTGAAAGCCTCCGCTGGTCCGTAGGCCGTATGGTTGGCACTATGCACCACCACATCGAGCTGGTTGTTTCTGGAAATAATCTCGGCGATTGCCGCATTCACGGATTCTTGCGAGGCGACGTCGAGCTCGATCGCATGCAGATCGGCGCTGTGTTGCCTGGCGAAGGCCTTGACCTCGGCGGCCCGGGACGCATTGCGGCCTGTCGTTTCGCGCATCGAGGCGTATACCGTGTGCCCGGCTCGGGCCAACGCGTTGGATGCCAATCGGCCGAAACCGTTTGAGGCGCCGGTGACAACGATGATCTTGCGCATTCCAATATCCGATCCGTTCCTGGATTGTTCACGGAACCAGGGCTCATCACATCGAACGGACAAATGGCCCCGCCATTGGCGCACAAGATCTGTCGGTCGATACCGTCCTCGCCGGCCGGCGAGGAACCGGGGCCGGAATATACGCGACGCCATTCCACCCTCGTCTTTTGAAGGTCATGACGAATTCGAAAAACGCACGAAATTTATCAAAGTGCCCGCAACGGGCGCGTTGGGGTGCTGCGCGGTAGACGCGGAATGTCCCGATGACAGCTGGAGGTCGAAGATCCTGTTTTCGCACGGCTAATGCTTGTTCTTGGTGGCGAGACGCTCGTTGAACGAGCGAAGATTGATCACCACTCTCTGATGAAGGCCGTTGCCGATCTCCTCCATCTCGTCGCTGGCCGAAACCTTGAATTCAATTCGCTTTCCTTCGACCTTGATGATCTCGGCTTCGGCTCGAACATGATGGCCCACCGGCGTAGCGGCAAGGTGCCGGACATCTATCGCAGTGCCCACCGCGCTCTCGCCCACATCCAGAAATGGCCTGACCGCATTGAGGGCTGCGTTTTCCATGATCAGGATCATGACCGGGGTCGCCAGCACCTGCGGCAGCATGGCGTCCTTGAACTGATTGGCAAGATGCTCGGGCAGCACGCGCAGCGCGAACGTTCCCTTAGCTCCCAGCGGGATTTGGCGCATTCGGTCATCCTCCATCTGCGGCATTCCCGCCGATGTTCTGATTGCGAACCATATATGAAATAGGCCGAGCCATTCCCTGAAATTTAATTTAGTGGCGATTGCGGATCACGCGCCTACGATCGCAATACCTCAAGGGTCCATTCCGACCGGTCACGGGATGCTTCGCATCGAAGGGCTTACGTTCGATTTCGCAATCGAGGTTCGCATTCGAAAGAGAAGTGACAGGAGTTATTCCATGATCCGATGGTCGCGCCGAGGCGACCGGCCCCGGTCGTATGGGTTCTTTGGAAAACCAGGAGAGTGTCTTGAGAGCCAGTGTCTTGAGAGCCAGTGTCTTCAGAGCTATGGCATCAACTACGTATTCCACCTCGAAAGAGCGATTGTTGCTCCGGGAAATCACCCACAGGGTCAACAACGAGTTCGCATCGGCAATCCAGGTGGTGTCTGTTGCTGCCGCAAGATCTGGCGACCGCAATGTAGAGGCCGCGCTGACCGGTGTGATGGAGCAATTGCACAACTATGCGAGGGTTCACCATGCACTCCAGATGCCGGCGAACAACGATTGCATTGACGCCTCGGCGTACCTGCGCGAGCTTTGCGGCTCAATCAGCCGCTCCAAACTGCAGAGCCGGAACATCGAGCTCGTGCTGGTGGAACGCCCGTTCCAGATATCTTCCGAACGCTGCTGGTTGATGGGAATGATTGTTTCCGAACTGATCACCAACGCCGTGCGTCACGCATTTGATCATCACGGCGGCACGATCCGGCTTGAGTGCCGGACATTCGGAGGGTTTGTCGAATGCCGGGTGTCGGATAACGGATCGGCTTCAACGGCTGACGTCAGGCCAGGAACCGGACTGAGGATCATTGATGCACTCGCGCAGGCGCTTGGCGCGGACTTTCAATTTGATCTTGGAGAGGATGGGAGCGAGGCGGCTCTCATGTTTCCAATCGACCAGGATTGCTGCGATGAGCCGAAACCGGCCCGTCGTGCCGCAACCGACGCCGCGCATTTCCTGTGGGACTGCGATTAAAAAGGATTTATTGTGCGAATGTCGCCCAACACGTTTTGCGGCAACGCGTTTTTCGTTTGCCGGCCGGTGTGGTTCGGTGATCACGCGGCGTTGCCACCCAGCACCGCCGCTATGCCTCGATGAAGGCCAACAGCGTGCCATTGGCCGCCGCGGGCGCGACGCAAGCAGCACTTCCACTGCCGACAGCGGAACTGCCGACCGCCTTCTTCGCGGCGGCAAGATCGGATGTCGCAAGCACGAGGCCGGCACCGCCGCGCTCGGCTAGACCTGCCAGCGAGACTTCAGGATAGCGCCCGCCCAACTGGTCTTTCGTCAGAAATATGAAATCGGCGCGATCCGAACCGGAAGGCACCACGACAGCGCCGTCCGGCTCGGCCTTGACCTCTCGATCGATCATGCGCGCGAGATGCGCGGCATCCTTCGCGGGCTCGCCTGAAACGATCAGCACTTGCTTGAGACGTTTTGCGCCGTTGGCGTGCTTCATCAGTTCCGGAATCCAGACCGTGTCCCTCGTCTTGTGCTGACATGCAAAAATGCGCAGTCCACCCGGCGCTTCGGCAATCGGCCATAGAAAGACTCTGAATTTAGCCGCCGACAGGCTGCCATCCGGCATCGTTACCGGTCGCTCGAAATCGGTTGGGCCCAGAGGCTCAAAGCCGCGCGCGCGAATTTCCTCGGCGCCGGCGGCCGAATCGACCGCATTGAATCCGATGCGTTCGATGCCTTCGCCGCGTTTGGCGAGAAATGCCCGCGTCGGAGCATTATGTTCGGTTTCAACCAGCACGCCGAGCAATTCGATGTAGTCGGGATCGAGCATGATGGTGTAATTGCCCGATCCCATCTTGGCGCTGTGCGTGCCGCGCGGCGACACCGTGAAGCCAAGGCGCTTCCAGTTCTCGGCGGCGTTGTCGAGATCCCTGACCACGACGACGGCGTGATCGATTCCGATGACGTTCTTGAGTGCCACTCTTTTGTTTCCCCGGCATGAACAGGCATACTAAGCTAACCAGATCGATCCGGCGCCCACAAGCCGGCCAATTCAGGGGCGATGCTCGGTTCACCGGCGACGATCGAGAAGGAAAGGACAACAATGCCTATCGCAAATGTCTCCTGGCCCGATTCGCTGTGGGCCGCGATGACCCCGTCCGGTCCCGATCTGCCCGAACTCATCGGGACGACTGAGGCCGATGTCATCGTCATCGGTGGTGGCTTCACCGGATTGTCGACCGCACTGCATCTGCGCGAGGAGGGCGTGGACGTCGCCATCGTCGAAGCCATGGAGCCGGGCTGGGGCGCTTCGGGGCGCAACAATGGACAGGTGATTCCGACATTGTCACGGCCCGATCCGGACGACATCATCGCCAGGCACGGCGCTGCCGGCGAACGGTTCGTCGCGCTGTTGCGTGACAGTGCCTCTACGTTGTTCGACGTCGTGCGGCGCTATCAGATTCAGGCTGAGCAGGAACAGGCCGGCTGGGTTCAACCGGTGCATTCGCCCGGCCGCATCAGGATCGCCGAACGGCGCGTGCGGCAATGGTCGAAATTCGGCGCGTCGGTCGAATTGCTCTCGCGCGATCAGACCCGGCACATGCTGGGATCGGATGCCTGGTTCGGCGGTTTCTGGAACAAGACCGGCGGCCATATCAATCCGCTCGCGCTGTCGCGCGGTCTGGCGCGCGTGGTGCTGGACCGCGGCGGTCGCATCTATGCGCGTTCACCCGCGGCCGGCTTCGAACGGCGCGGCGACCGCTGGGTGGTCAAAACCGACAAGGGTGAGATCAGCGGCCGCGCCTTGATCGTGGCGACCAACGCCTACACCGGCGAGTTTTCGAAATCGCTGCTGCCGGCTATCGCGCACGAAGTCATGCCGGTGCTGTCCTGGCAAATGGCGACGCAGCCGCTGTCGCACCATGTCCGCAAGTCCATCATCCCCGGCCGCCAGGCGATGTCCGATACGCATGGCGAGCTTTATTTCGCGCGCTACGATGCGCGAAACCGGCTCGTCAGCGGAGGCGCCGTGATCGGACCGGGCAACAAGGCGGAGCGGCTCAAGCTCAGGGTCGCGGAGCGATTGCAGAGGTTGTGGCCGCAGATCGGGCAGGTCAATTTCGACTATGTCTGGAACGGCTACGTCGGAATGACCACGGATTTCCTGCCCCGCATTCATCGTCTCGGTCCCGCGGCCTATGGCTGGACCGGCTGCAATGGTCGTGCGGTTGCACTGTCGATCGCGCTCGGCGACGAACTCTCCAAGGCCGTACGTGGACTCCCGGAAAGCAACCTTGCACTGCCGTTCTCGGATCCGGCGCCGATCGTCGCACATGGATTGTTGCGCCGGCTCGCGCCGCTAATGCTGATGGTCTATCGCCGGCGCGACGCGAGGGAAATCGCCTGACGTCCGGCGACGGATCGGCGTTATCGGGCGCTTGCCGCCACGTTCAAAGTGGCACTCGCAGCCAACGACCGCTTCGCGCCAGTCCGGCTGCAGCCGCATCACTTAAATTCGATTTGAGAATCATAAACTGGTTTTTAATTGAGAACATGAGATTTGATCGCCATGTTTGTTGCACTCCCGATGCTTGCGTTTTCGGGAGTTCTTTGGGCGACTTTCCAAGAAAATAACAGGGAACGCACAAGCCGGACGCGGAAGTTCAAGTCCGCGTGAGCTGAATCTGTTCGGAGGTAAGATGACTGTGTTCTCGCGCTCCTTTGTTCGCAAACGTGTGATCTCGCTGGCGACCACGGCGTCGGTTGCCGCAACGTCGCTGGCCCTGGCTCAAGGATCGACGTCGAGCTATCACGTTCGCGGCGCAATGCCGGTTCAATATGTTGCGGATCGGCCGGACTACTACGAAGAGTCGCCATTCCTTTCGGAAAATGACGCCGCCATGAACAAGATGATGGCGGATATGACGGTGAAGCCGACTGGCGACGTCGATCGCGATTTTGTTGCGATGATGGTGCCGCATCATCAAGGCGCTATCGAGATGGCGCAGGCTGAACTCAAATACGGTCATAACGAGCAGCTGCGGCGGCTGGCGCAGGAAATCGTGGTGAGCCAGCAGCAGGAAATCGCCGTGATGCGGCTTGCGGTCGGTGATCAGTTGCCACCGTCGGCGGCTTCACCGACCAGGCCCGCGACGGTTTCCAGTCCTCCAGCGATGTCGCATGATGCGATGTCCCGCAATGCCACGCTTCACCACTGAACCACTCGAATATTGAATCGTTCGGAGCGTTCGCCATGATCTCGTTCTCGCATGCCTCGATTTCCTTTCGCGCCCTGCTGGCCACCGTCGCGGTGGTGGCCGCGGCCGGCTTTGTGGTGGGGCGGAATAGTCAGCCGCCTTTCGTGATCTCGCCGTTGACGCTTTGCTCGCGGGTGACCGAGGCGGCCTTTCCCGAGGAGACGCCGTATCTGCGGGAAAACGACGCGGCCATGAACAAGATGATGTCCGACATGGTGATCAAGCCAACGGGCGACGTCGACCGCGATTTCGTTGCGATGATGGCGCCGCATCATCAAGGCGCGATCGAGATGGCGCAGTCGGTGCTGCGCAGCAGCCGCAACGAGCAGATCAGACGGCTGGCGCAAGAGGTGATCGTAACCCAGCAGCAGGAAATTGCCGCGATGCGCCTAGCGATCGGTGATCCGCTGCCGCCGTCGATTCCGTCTCCAACACAGGTTTCGGTTTCGTCGACCAGTCCCTCGACCATGCCTTCGATCCTCACATCATTGTTTCAGAAAACCGGAGAGCCTCAATGAAGCGCGGCCTTTTGACGTTGGGTTTTCTCGCCAGTGTTTGCTTCGCCGCTCAAACCTCGGCCTGGGCCGGGCAGGCGCCCGGCGCGGCCTCCGATCCGGATATTCCGGTCAGTCATCACGACCGGGTCTATTCCGCCGAGCAATTCTCCAACACCGTCTCGGTCACCGATCCCGTCGACAATAAGTTGGTCGGTGTTATCAGGCTCGGCGATTCCCAGCCGGGAAATTTCAGCCCGCTCTATAAAGGACAGGTTCTGGTCCACGGCATGGGCTTCTCGCCCGATCACAAGACCATTGCGGTGGTTTCGATCGGCAGCAACGCCGTGACCTTCATCGATACCGCGACCAACGCGGTCAAGCACACCACGTATGTCGGCCGCTCGCCGCATGAAGCCTTCTTCACGCCCGACGGCAAGGAGGTCTGGGTCACGGTCCGCGGCGAGGACTACGTCGCCGTGCTCGACGGGCAGAGCTTTGAGGAAAAATCGCGCATCAAGGTGCCGGCCGGACCGGGCATGCAGATCTTCTCGCCGGATGGCAAGTACGGCTATGTCTGCTCCTCCTTTAATCCGGAGACCGTGGTCATCACCGTCGCCGATCATCAGATCGTCGGCCATGTCAAGCAGGACAGCCCGTTCTGTCCGAACATCGCCGCCACGCCCGACGGCAAGCAGGTCTGGTTCACGCTGAAGGACGTCGGCAAGACCATGGTGTTCGACGCGCAGCCGCCATTCTCGGTGCTGAAGTCGATCGACACCGGGCCGATCACCAACCACGTCAATTTCGCCCGGACCGCCCATGGCACCTTTGCTTACGTGACCATCGGCGGACTGAACGAGGTCAAGGTATTTCGCACCGACGACTTCGCGCAGGTCGCAACGATTCCGGTCGGCAAGCTGCCGCACGGCGTCTGGCCGTCCGGCGATGGCAGCCGAATTTACGTCGGGCTCGAAAACGCCGACGGCATGGCCGCGATCGACACGGCCACCAATAAATTGATCGCGACCAGTCCGATCGGTCAGGCACCGCAGGCGATCACCTATGTTCCGAACGCGGTGCCGGAAGGCGACGGCACGCAAGGCCTGCAGCCGCTTGATGTCGCGGGCCGGGCGACGCACCTCGCGCTTGGCGCCGTGGAAGGCCGCAAGACCGTTGGTAGTGCCGGCAATGTCGGGAGCGACGACAAGGCTCCGACCAGTGTTTCGCTGTTCGATCAGGGGCTGATCCAGGTGCTGCAGGCGTCGGTGACCGGCCTTGAGCCGAAGCAGCCTTACGTTCTCGGGCTTGCACACGAGCGAGACGGCGAGGGACCGTTGGAGCCGCTGGCCGCGTTCATGACCAATCCGGCGGGCTCGGCGATCGTCAACGCCACCGGCGCCATCCGCCAGGTCGTGCATGGCGAGGACCGGATCCAGCGCCGCTATCTGGTGATCGCGCAAGGCCATGCCGACAAGCCCGGCGCCGTCGTGCAGGTGCAGTTGAAATAACCAGCGCTGCCGGTGCGGGGCCCGGCGCGCCATGAGGATATGTTATGGGCATTGTTCGTTTCGCGCTGAGGTTCCCGCACACCTTCTACGTGGTTGCCGCCCTGATCCTGTTTCTGGGCATCGCCGCCATCCGATCGATGCCGACGGACATTTTCCCGGAGATCCGCATTCCCGTTGTGACCGTGATCTGGAGCTACACCGGGCTCACCACGCCGGAAATGGAACAGCGCGTCAGTACCTACAGCCAGTATTCCATCAGCGCCAACGTCAACGGCATCAAGAACATGGAAGCGCAGACCCTCAATGGTCTGTCGGTCCAGAAGATTTATTTCCAACCGGACGTCAACCTCGACCTGGCCATCGCGCAAATCGTCTCCGCGACCAACGCCATTCGCGCCCTGATGCCACCCGGCATCCAGCCGCCCATCATCGTGCAGTTCAATGCATCGAGCGTTCCGGTGCTGCAGCTCAGTCTCAATTCGGATAGCCTGAACGAGCAGGAGCTCTACGACTTCGGAATTTACCGCGTCCGGCAACAACTGGCGCCGGTTTCCGGCGTCACGCTGCCGACGCCGGCGGGCGGCAAATATCGTCAGATCATGGTGGACATCGACCCGGACAAGCTTCTGTCGCGGGGACTGACGCCGCTCGACATCGTCAATGCGGTCAATACCCAGAACCTGACCCTGCCGTCGGGAACGGCGAAAATCGGCGACACCCAATATGTGGTGCGGACCAACGCCACGCCGGCATCGATCGACGATCTCAACATGATGCCGGTCAAGTTCGCCAATGGCGCCACTATCTTCCTGAAAGATGTGGCGCAGGTACGCGACGGATCGCTGGTGCAGCAGAACATCGTGCGCGAGAATGGCCGCCGCTCGGTCTTGCTCAGCGTGATCAAGAACGGCAATGCCTCGACGCTGGCAGTCGTCAACGGCGTGAAGAATGCCCTGGCGGCGATCCGCGCCGCCGCGCCACCCGGACTCAAGATCGACGAACTGTTCGACCAGTCGGTATTCGTCACGAACTCGGTCAATGGCGTGCTGCGTGAAGGCGCCATCGCGGCAGGCCTCACCGCGTTGATGATCCTGGTCTTCCTCGGTTCCTGGCGATCGACGCTGGTGGTGATGATTTCAATCCCGCTGGCGATCCTGTCGTCGCTCGTCGTCCTGTACTTTCTCGGCGAAACGCTGAACACCATGACGCTGGGCGGTCTCGCGCTGGCGGTCGGCATATTGGTCGACGATTCGACCGTGACCATCGAGAACACTCACCGCCTGTGGACCGAAGAGGGCATGCCGCTCTCCGAGGCGACGTTGCACGGCGCCGCCGAAATCGCGGTGCCTACCCTGGTTTCGACGCTCGCCATCAGCTGCGTGTTCACGTCAGTTGTGTTCCTCGACGGTCCGGCAAAATATCTGTTCACGCCGTTGGGTCTGGCCGTGGTGTTTGCGATGCTGGCGTCCTACGGACTGTCGCGAACCCTGACGCCGATCACGATCGGCTTGCTGCTCAAGAGCGAACGTCATGGCGCGGACCACGGGACCCCGGCGGGCGTCTTCTCGCGGGCTTCCGCCGCGTTTGACCGCGGCTTCGAGCGCCTGCGTGACGGACATTCGAGATTGCTCAGGATGCTGCTTCAACGGCGAACGATCGTGCCTGTCGTCGCGGTCCTGATGCTCAGCCTCGGCGGGGCCATGTTCCATTTTGTTGGCCGCGACTTCTTCCCGCTCATCGACGGTGGCCAGATTCAGCTTCACGTCCGCGCCCCCGCCGGCACCCGCATCGAGAGCACCGAGGCGGTATTCCAGGCGATCGAGGACAAGATTCGCGAGGTGATTCCGGAGCAGGAGCGCTCGCTGATCGTCGACAATATCGGACTGCCGGCGCGTGCCTATAACCTGGCATTCTCCGACGGCTCGACGATCGGGGTCAATGATGGTGTGATCCAGGTGGCGCTCAAGGAGGGCCACAAGCCGACCGCCGATTACGTCAAGAAATTGCGTCAGGTGTTGCCGGCAGCGTTCCCGGAGGTCGTGTTCTACTTCCAGGCGGCCGATATTGTAACCCAGATTCTGAACTTCGGACTGCCGGCGCAGATCGACGTCCGGACGGTGGGCTATGACCTGAACAATCTTTCGGTTGCAAAGGAGCTCCGCCAACGCCTCGCTGAGATTCCCGGCATTGTCGATGCGCATCTGCAGCAGGAAGTCGACGCGCCGGCGTTCTACGCCCAGATCGACCGGACCCGGGCCGCGCAGCTTGGCCTCAATGCCAGCACGGTGGCCACCAATATCAATGTCAGCCTCAGCTCTTCGGAGCAGGTGTCACCCAACTTCTGGACCGATCCGACATCGGGAATTCCGTATTATCTGGCGGTGCAAACACCGGAATACAAAGTCAACTCGCTGAACGCACTTGGAAACACGCCGGTTTCCAGTTCGCTGTCGGTGAGCGGCCAGACGGTCCCCGGCATGCTCAGCAATGTCGCGACCTTCAAGCGCGACACGTTGCCCACCAACGCTAACCAATCCAACATCCAGCCGGTTTTCGACGTCTATGCCAGTGTGCAGGGCCGCGATCTCGGCAGCGTCGCAGCAGCCATCAGCAAAGTCACAACCGAGCTGCAGAAGAAGCTGCAACCCGGCAACTCGATTCAGGTGGTCGGCCAGATCCAGAGCATGAACGACTCCTTCCGGAACCTCGGCATCGGGCTGCTGTTCGCCGCGGTCTTCGTCTATCTGCTGATGGTCGTCAACTACCAGACCTTTGGCGATCCGTTCGTCGTGATCCTGGCACTGCCGGCAACCCTCTGCGGTATCGTCACGATGCTGTTCATCACCGGTACCACGCTGAACGTGCCGTCGCTGATGGGGGCGATCATGGCGGTCGGCGTTGCTTCGGCGAACTCGATCCTGCTCGTGACCTTCGCGCGCGAGCAACAGCTCAAGGGCCACTCCGCCTTCGAGGCCGCGCTGAGTGCCGGCCACACCCGCATCCGGCCAGTGCTGATGACCGCCGCCGCGATGATCGTCGGCATGATCCCGATGGCGATCGGCGGCGCCGGCGAGGAACAGAACGCAGCACTTGCGCGCGCCGTCATCGGCGGCCTGCTGTTCGCGACGCCGACAACCCTGCTGATCGTGCCTTACCTGTTCGCCGCAGGCGCGCTGCTGTTGCTGCTGGGCGGCCTTGGATTGGGAGGCTGGCGTCACTACCAGACCGCACTCGATCTCGCCGTCGCCGCGCAACAGAGCCGGACGCTGGTTCCCGAGGTTCGCGTCGCCGCGGTCCGCGCCAGCGACAGCAAGATTACCGTCAGCTTGCCGGCGACCACGACGGCCTTCGAGGCGGCGAATATTTTTGCGCGTACCAGCGGCTACATCGAAAAGCGCTATGTCGACATCGGTGATCGGGTCAAGGCAGGAGCCCTGCTGGCGGACATCATCGCCCCGGAGCTCGACCACCAGATTACGCAGGCCAGGGCGACGCTGGCCCAGAACCAGGCGACATTGCAGCAGACGCAGGCAAGCCGTGAGCTCGCCCAGGTCACCAATGCGCGCGACAGCAATCTGGTCAAACAAGGATGGCTCACGCTTCAGCAGGGCGACAATGATCGGCTGACCCTGCAGGCGCAGCAGGCGGCGGTGGCAGTCGCTCAGTCGAATATCGAGGCCCAGCAGGCCCAGATTCGAATATTGGAACAAGAAAAGGCTTACCAGCGCGTCGTGGCGCCATTCGACGGCGTGATCACGCAGCGCGCCATCGACAACGGCAGTCTGGTGCAGTCCGGATCGACCTTCATGTTCACGCTGATGCACCCTGACGTGATCCGCACCCAGGTGTTCGTGCCCCAGGATCAGGCCTTCGGACTTGGGCCCGGCGTCGACGCGGTGGTCCGGGTCCCCGAGATTCCGGATCGAACCTTTCCCGGCAAGGTCACGCGTATAGCGAGCGCGTTGCAGCCCGGCAGCCGGACGCTTCTGACCGAGATCGATGTTCCCAATCCGGACGGCGCGCTCAGTCCCGGGATCTATTGTACCGTCGAACTGTATATCCCGAGAAAGACACCGTCGATGATCATCCCCGCCGACGCTGTGGTCTTCGATCAGAACGGCCTGCATGTCGCGGTCGTGGAGAACGGCA
>WNFO01007108.1_pt1 | contig 19301 bp, 16 predicted proteins | sample 5400251 | NCBI WGS metagenome assembly WNFO01 (sample SAMN13153354, study PRJNA577476) | soil metagenome | isolation source: 100 cm saprolite under Madrone tree | place: USA:California | collected 2016-06-14
GCTGCCGCTTGATGGCGTCGAGCAATTCGCCGTGCGCCCGGGCATCCACCTCGCGCCGCAGGATCTTCTCTGCACCAGCCACGGCCAGCGAGGCGACGCGATCTCGCAGCTGCTCGCGCGCGCGCGTCACTTCCTGGTCGATCTCGGCCTTGGCTGCCGCCTTCTCGCGGTTGCCCTCTTCCTTGGCTGCGCTCTTCGCCTCTTCGATCATCTGTGCCGTGCGCCTTTCCGCTTGGCCGATGATTTCGGCCGCCCGCTCGCGCGCTTTGCGGATTTCCTCGTCCGCCTGGCGCGTGGACAGCTCGAGCGACTTGCGTCCCTGCTCCGCCGCGGCAAGGCCGTCGGCGATGGTCTTCTGACGCGCGTCGATCTTGTCCTGCAACAGGGGCCAGATGAACTTCACGGTGACCCAGATGAAGAGCGCAAAAACCGCTGCTTGCGCGAAAAGCGTCGCATTAATGTTCATAGCGCTCTCTCCAAAACGCTCTTAACGGAACGCTGTAGCGAGTGGGTTGGCGAAAGCGAAGAACATCGCGATGCCCAGCCCGATGATGAACGAAGCGTCGATCAGGCCGAGCAGCAGAAACACCTTGGCCTGCAGCGAGTTGGTGAGTTCGGGCTGGCGCGCCGCGGCTTCCAGGAAACGGCTGCACATGATGCCCACGCCTATGCAGGCACCCGCGGCGCCGAGGCCGATCATCAGCCCGATGCCGATGCCGGTGTAGGCCTGCACCATTGCCAGCAGTTGAAGTCTTTCCATCGGTGTTTCTCCCTTTCTTAGCGAATGTGACGAATCAATGGTGCTCGTGCGCCATCGAGATGTAGACGACAGTCAGCATCATGAAAATGTAGGCCTGCAGCAGCACGATCAGGATGTGGAAGATCGCCCAGCCCACGCCGAGGCCGACCGATAGAATCCAGCCGATCAGGTAATCGCTCTTAAGAGCGCTGTGCGCGGCCCACATCCAGAGCAGCAGGAAGAGAATCTCACCCGCGTACATGTTGCCAAACAGCCGCAGCGAATGCGACAGCGGCTTCGACACGTACTCGACCAGATTGAACAGGAAGTTCGCTGGCCAGAGCAGCGGATTCGTCCCGAATGGCGCACAGAACAGCTCGTGGATCCAGCCTCCGAGGCCTTTGGCGAACGAGAGCGCTAGCGCGAACGTCGTATTAACGTCCGCGGTAGGTACAACTCGGAAACCGTGGGGCGCAAAGTAGTGGGTAACCAGCGCCACCCAGTCGGCGGGAAGGAAGTCCATCGCGTTCATCAGCACGACCCAGACGAAGACCGTGAGTGCCGCGGGCGCTATGAAGCGATTGCGATCACCGTGCTGAAATATGCCTTTGACCTGGTCGTCAACGAATCCAATGAGAAATTCGACGAACGCTTGGCGCTTGCCAGGCACGTCGGCAGTGGCTCCCCGGCCCACCCACCAGATGAACCCTAAGCCGAGAACGCCGAGCACGATCGAGGTCAGGACAGAATCAACGTTGAGCGTCCAGAAACCGTTCTCGCCAAGCGGCTCCTGGAAGAAGCTGAGATGGTGCTGGATGTATTCGGAAGGGGTAAGCTCGGTGCTGGTAGCCATTTATCGCGCCATCAGTAATCGCGCACAAAAAACGCCATGGCGAATATCAGCATCGTGACGAGGAACGCTCCGACGAAGACGCCGACCACCGCCTCAGCATAGTTCACCAGCACGATCCACAACAGCAGCACGGCGAGACCGAGCTTTACCACCTCGGCGCGCAAGGCGCTCAACACGATTCCCCCCGCCGACTTCGCATTCCCCATTGAAGCAACCAGCGCGGCCGCAAGCCCCGCAGTGATACTCACGAAGCCCCCGGCTAGCGCGGACGCCGCACCGTGCCTACCGGCGACGAGCGCGGCGGCAAGCACGAGCGCTGCAGTTGCCGCCAGTTGCCATCGCAGGACGGTGAGGACCGGCTTCCCGAAGTGACGAAGCATGGCACTTGAAATCTTGGCACCCCGCGAAGGCGCCGAAGTATAGCGTAACTGCATCATTTCAAGCGCTTCAGCAGCTGCTCGAGATGGTCGAGGCTCGAGTAGTGCAGCACAAGTTTGCCGGCGCCCTTTTTCGCCGCACGGATCTCGACCGTAGTGCCGAGCCGCTCCGACACTTCCTCTTCCAGCCGCGCGAGATCGCGGTCAGTCCTCTTGCGGCGTCGCGCCGCCGGGCCGCGCAGCAGGCTCTGCACCAGCGCCTCGGTCTCGCGCACCGACAGGCGCTTCGCGGCGACGCGCGTGCCGGCTTCGATCTGCCGCGCCCCGTCGAGCGCGAGCAGCGCGCGCGCATGCCCCATCTCGAGCGCGCCTTCCATCAGCATTTCCTGCACCGGCCTGGCGAGCTTCAGCAGCCGCAACAGGTTGGTCGTGGCGCTGCGCGAACGGCCGACGGCATCGGCCGCCTGCTCGTGCGTCATCTTGAAATCGTCGACCAGACGCTGCAGTCCCGCCGCCTCTTCCATCGGATTGAGGTTCTCGCGCTGGATGTTCTCGATCAGCGACATCGCGAGCGCGGCTTCATCCGGCACTTCGCGCACCAGCGCCGGCACTTCTTCCAGCCCCGCCATTTGCGCCGCCCGCCAGCGCCGCTCGCCGGCGATCAGCTCGTAGCGGTCGCGGTCCACCGGGCGCACGAGCAGCGGCTGCATCAAACCCTGCGAGCGGATCGACTCGGCGAGCTCGGCCAGCGCCTGCTGGTCCATCTTGGTGCGCGGCTGGTAGCGCCCTGGCCGGATGCGCGCCACCGGCAGCGTGAGCAGCGCTTCGCGCGGGACCTCATCGCCGCCGAGCAATGCGTCGAGTCCTCGTCCTAGTCCCTTGGGCCTGATCATGCGGGCGCTCCCTGCGCGAGGATTTCGTCGGCGAGCGCGAGGTAGGCCTGTGCACCCTTCGATGCAGCGTCCCAAAGCACCGCCGGTACGCCGTAGCTCGGTGCCTCGGCCAGCCGCACGTTGCGCGGCACGAGCGTGCGGTAGACCTTGTCGCCGAAATGCGTTTCCAGCTGCTCTGAGACCTGCTGCGAAAGCGTGTTCCTCGGGTCGTACATTGTGCGCAGCAGACCAGCGATCTCGAGCTCTGGATTGAGATGCGCGCGCACCCGCTTGATGGTGCCCACGAGGTCCGACAACCCCTCGAGCGCGTAGTACTCGCATTGCATCGGGATCAGCACGCGCCGTGCTGCAGTGAGCGCGTTGACGGTGAGCAGGCTGAGCGACGGAGGGCAATCGATGAGAACGAAGTCATAGTCGCCCACGACGCGCTCGAGCGCGACCTTGAGCCGCGTCTCGCGCGACTGCAATTCGACCAGCTCGACCTCCGCGCCCGCGAGCTCGCGATTGGCGGGTACCAGGTCGTAGCCGCCGCGCTCCGAGCGCGTGCGTACCGTTGCCAGCTCGGCGAGCCCGAGCAGAACGTGGTAGACACTGCGGGCGACAGTGCGCTTGTCCACGCCGCTTCCCATCGTCGCATTCCCCTGCGGGTCGAGATCAACCAGAAGCACGCGCCGAGCAGCCTGAGCAAGCGCTGCGGCGAGGTTGACGCTGGTCGTCGTCTTGCCGACGCCGCCCTTCTGATTCACGACCGCGAGCACGTGCGTCATGTGCTTAGTTCTCCGGCCGGCAAAGAACCAAATGGCGCTCAGCATCGAGCAACGGCACGTGCAGCCGAATCGCTTCACCACAGGTGCATCCGCTGGGCAGGCGCTGCAGCTCATCGCGCGGGAACGCACCCTTCATCGCGGCCAGCGTGCCACCCCGTGCAACCAGATGGCCGCAAGCCGCAATGAAAGTACCGAGGTCGGCGAACGCGCGCGAGATCACCACTTCGAACGGCCGCACCGGCAACCACGCTTCGACGCGTGCTTCATTCACCTCGACGTTTCGCAGTGCGAGCTCGATCGATGCCTGGCGCAGGAAAGCGCACTTCTTCTGGCTCGCGTCATTGAGCGCCACGCGCCACGCCGGCCGTGCGATCGCGAGGGCAATGCCGGGTAGCCCAGCACCCGAACCGACATCGGCGAGCGCCGCGTTGGCCCCGGACATCGGCAGGTGCGGGATAACTGCGAGCGAATCGAGCAGGTGCTGGCTCACCATTTCGAGCGGGTCACGGATCGCGGTCAGGTTGTAGGTCCGGTTCCATTTCGCAAGCAGCTCGACGTAGCGCAGCAACTGCTCGGGCGCGTCCGCAGGCAGGGCCAGCGCGAGTTCGCCGAGCCCGTGATCGAGCGCGGCCTGTGGCGTCATGCCGTTTTCTTGTAGGGCCGAAAGCCTCGCTTCAAATGCACCAATAGCAACGAGATCGCGGCTGGCGTGATGCCTGAAATGCGCGACGCCTGACCGACTGTCTGCGGCCGATGCCAGTTGAGCTTTTGCTGCACCTCGGCCGACAGACCGCGCACTGCGCAGTAATCAATTTCCGGGGGCAAGGCAAGCGTCTCGAGATTGCTGCGGCGCTCGACCTCCTCGCGCTGCCGCTCGATGTAGCCTTCATATTTCGCTTGGATCTCGACCTGCTCGGCGACCAGCGAATCGACGGTCGGCTCCTTCACTAGGCTCGCGTAGGTCACATCAGGCCGGCGCAAGAGCTCAAAAAGAGAGTGCCTTTGCTGAAAGCCTGCGCTTACATACGTCGACTTCAGGCGCTCCTGCTCACGTACAACGGCGTCGCGCTTTCGATTGAACGCACCCCAACGGGCATCGTCGACGAGTCCGAGTTGGCGACCCGCGTCGGTAAGCCGCAGGTCGGCATTGTCCTCGCGCAGCATCAAGCGATACTCGGCACGGCTCGTGAACATGCGGTACGGCTCCGAAACGCCGCGCGTGACAAGATCATCCACCAGCACCCCGAGGTACGCCTGGTCGCGTTTCGGCCACCAGGGCTCACGGCCCTGAACCCGAAGCGAAGCGTTGATGCCCGCAAGAAGCCCCTGGGCCGCGGCCTCTTCGTAGCCGGTGGTGCCATTGATCTGACCGGCGAAGAATAGACCGCCAAGGCTTTTCGTTTCCAGCGACGCCCGCAGATTGCGGGGGTCGAAATAGTCATACTCGATGGCATAGCCGGGCCGCACGATATGCGCCCGCTCGAGGCCCCGGATCGAATGCACCAGCTTCAGCTGCACGTCGAAGGGCAAGCTGGTGGAGATGCCGTTTGGGTAGATTTCGGTGCTGGTGAGACCTTCTGGCTCAAGAAACAACTGATGGCTGGACTTGCCTGCGAAGCGGTGGATCTTGTCTTCGATAGACGGGCAATAGCGCGGGCCCACGCCTTGGATCACGCCGGTGTACATCGGCGACCGGTCCAGGGCGCCGCGGATGATTTCGTGGGTCGCCTCGTTGGTATGAGTGATCCAGCACGGCAGCTGGCCGGGATGCATGTCGCGCCGCCCCATGAAAGAAAACACCGGCTCTGGGGCGTCGCCGGGCTGCTCCGGCAACACTGAAAAATCGATACTGCGGGCGTCGAGACGTGGCGGCGTTCCGGTCTTCAAACGACCCACCGGAAGACTCATTTCCCGTAACTTGGCGGCGAGCGTAATGGAAGCGGGATCCCCGGCGCGCCCTGCCTGATAGTTTTGCAGACCGACATGTATCAGTCCATCAAGGAACGTTCCGGTCGTCAGCACGACCGCCTGCGCGTGAAAGTGTGTGCCCAGCTGCGTTGCGACCCCGACCACCCGCTGTCCCTCGAGCAGGAGGTCATCCACGGCTTGCTGGAAGACCAGCAGATTGGGCTGGTTCTCGATTCGTCGGCGAACAGCCTGCCGGTATAGCACCCGATCAGCTTGCGCGCGCGTGGCCCGTACCGCCGGGCCCTTGGATGAATTCAGCGTCCGGAACTGAATCCCGGCCTCGTCGGTAGCCAAGGCCATGGCACCCCCTAAGGCGTCGATCTCCTTAACGAGGTGGCCTTTGCCAATGCCACCGATCGATGGATTGCACGACATCTGCCCCAGCGTCTCGACGCTGTGGGTCAACAGGAGGGTGCGGGAGCCCATGCGAGCGGCGGCAAGCGCGGCCTCGGTGCCAGCATGGCCGCCACCGACCACGATGACGTCGAATTCGACGGGAAACTCCATGGGGACGGCGCAATTTTACGCCATCGTTCCACGTGGAACTAGCGTACTGGTCTCTCGACCTAAGGTTTCACGTGGAACAAGCGTAATGCTGCGACGCAGCATCACGCTGCGCAGCGAACGTCCGGCTATAGGCTATTACGCGGCGAGCTTCTGGTGCATGCGGCCACGCCCCGCCTCTAGTGCAGCAGGCAGGCGCTTGCCAAGCTTTGCGAAAAGCTCGTCGTGCGAGGCGAGTTCGTCTTTCCACGCCGCGGCGTCCACCCGGGCGAGTTCGGCGTACCGCGCGGCCGAGAGCTTTTCCAGTCCCGTCCAATTGAGGTCCTCGTAACGCGGCATCAGGCCAAGGGATGTTTCTTCCACGCCGCGCGTGCGCCCCCGGGACCGGTCGACGACCCATTGCAGCACACGCATGTTCTCGCCGAATCCCGGCCAGATGAACCGGCCTTGCGCGTCGCGCCGGAACCAGTTGACGCGGAAGATCTTCGGCGGATGCTGCACAGCCCGGCCCATTTTCAACCAGTGAGCGAAATAGTCGCCCATGTTATAGCCACAGAATGCGAGCATCGCCATCGGATCGCGCCGCACGACGCCCACCTTTCCGGTAATCGCGGCGGTCGTTTCGGAGCCGAGCGTGGCCGCCATATAAACACCCTCTTCCCAGCTGGGTGCCTCGACGACGAGCGGTACCGTGGAGGAGCGACGACCGCCAAAGATGAAGGCCGAAATGGGAACGCCCTGCGGATCCTCCCATTTCGGGTCCATCGACGGACACTGCAATGCCGGAACGGTGAAGCGCGCGTTGGCATGCGCGGCGAGACGACCAGACTGGGGGGTCCATTCCTTGCCCTGCCAGTCGATCAGGCGTGCTGGCGGCTGCTCGGTCATGCCCTCCCACCAGACGTCACCTTCTGGAGTCAGCGCCACATTGGTGAAGATGACGTTCTCGCGCAGCATGCGCATGGCGTTGGAATTGGTGTGTTCCGAAGTCCCGGGCGCCACGCCGAATAGTCCGTATTCGGGGTTGATGGCATAGAAGCGGCCATCGCGCCCCGGCTTGATCCAGGCGATGTCTTCGCCGATCGTGGTGACCTTCCAGCCTTTGTAGGCTGGCGGCGGAATCAGCATCGCCAGATTGGTCTTGCCACAGGCCGAGGGAAACGCCGCGGCGATGTAGCTCTTCTCTCCAGTCGGAGACTGCATGCCGAGGATCAGCATGTGCTCGGCGAGCCAACCTTCGTCGCGCGCCATCACCGAGGCGATGCGCAGGGCAAGGCATTTCTTCCCGAGCAGCGCGTTGCCGCCGTAGCCAGAGCCGTAGGACCAGATCTCGCGCGTCTCGGGAAAATGCACAATCCACTTTTCCTTCTCATTGCAGGGCCAAGGGACGTCCTTCTTCCCCGGTGCGAGCGGCACTCCGACCGAGTGCACGCCAGGCACGAAGGCGCCGTCTTCGCCGAGCCATTCCGCTACTGCGCGGCCCATGCGGGTCATGATCCGCATGTTGACCGCCACATACGCCGAGTCCGAGATCTCGATGCCAATCTGCGCGATATGCGAGCCTATGGGCCCCATGGAGAACGGCATCACGTACATCGTGCGTCCCCGCATGCAACCGTCGAACAGACGGTTCAGCGTCTGGCGCATCTCACGCGGCTCGATCCAGTTGTTCGTCGGTCCGGCGTCGTCCTTGTCCTGGCTGCAAATGAACGTGCGGTCCTCCATGCGTGCGACATCGCTGGGATGTGACCGCGCGAGGTATGAGTTTGGCCGCAGCTTTTCGTTCAGGCGGATGAACGTGCCCGCCTTCTCCAACTCGGCGCATAACCGGTCGTATTCGGCCGGTGAGCCGTCACACCAGTGGATGCGCTCGGGCTTGGAAAGACGCGCGACCTCCGAGACCCACTGCCGAAGAGCGCGGTGACGCACCCACGCAGGGGCGTTCGATTGGTCGGCTGCGGAGGCGGGTGCATTCATTGCGCGAGACTCCTGAAAGGCAAACGGCCCAGCGCAAAGGCTGGGCCGGTCGAAGGCCGGGTCGATTGTAGCACCGCGAGCCTGGCGCCAGATGGAAGATAAACAAGAATATTATCAATGAGTTCTTCACTGCGAACCTATCGCCCAGCCGCGCGCGGACGGCGGGCAGAAAAAAGCGCACAGTTAGGGCTTGGAGCGACCATTAGGGGAGTCGATGGCTAATCTGAATCCGCTGAAATATTGTTTTCACGGGCAACACTCCAGGCCTCGGGCGACCTTTCGCACCTTGCCCGGAATCAAGCACAAACGCGAGGTTTGCGCGCAGTGCTACGAAAAGATCATGGCGGAGCGCACGAAAAAGAAGAAGTAGCTACTTGCCGATACAGAATCTGGCGAAAATCTCACCGAGAAGGTCATCCGCGGTGAACTCGCCGGTAATGCTGCCGAGCGCGTTCTGCGCGAGTCGCAGCTCCTCCGCGAAAAATTCCCAGTGTCGCAGTTCCCCGGCAGCCGCCTGAAGGCGGCTGCGCGCGCTCTCGAGCGCGCGCAGGTGCCGCTCTCGGGCGAGAAACAGCGATTCCCCCGTCGAGGCCCACCCGGCTGCCTCGAGGATCGCTCTGCGTAATTCATCCAAGCCGGCGCCGGTTTTCGCGGATACGACAACCGCTGCGTGCCCCGTGGCAGGCGGCGAGAAACCCGGCGCCAGATCGGCCTTGTTGAAAACGTCAATGCGCGCGGCCCCGGCCGGCAGATGGGCGAGCGGCTCGACAAGCTGACCAGCTTCGAATACGGCGAGCACCACGTCGGCGCGCTCGAGCTCGTGCCTGGTACGTGCGACGCCGAGGCGTTCGACTTCGTCGGCGGAGGCGCGCAGGCCCGCGGTGTCGACGAGGATCAACGGCACGCCGCCGATCTCGAGAGGCTCACGCAGCGCATCGCGCGTCGTGCCTGGAATGGGCGTGACGATCGCGCGCTCTTCGCCCGCCAAGCGGTTCATAAGACTCGACTTGCCCACGTTGGGCCGTCCGGCCAGAACTACTTGAATGCCGCTGCGTAACAAACTGCCCTGCCGGCTCTTGCCAAGGACCTCCTCGAGCGCGGCGCGCACCCGCGCCAAGCGTGCGGTGGCATCGTCCACATGGAGACGGTCGAGCTCTTCTTCCGGAAAATCGAGCATGGCTTCAGTCAGCGCACGCAGCTCGATGAGCTGCGCGTTCAAAGCGCCGATCACCGCGGAGAACTCTCCCTTGAGCGAGCGCAGCGCAGAGCGCGCCGCCTCGCGGCTTGCCGCATCGATCAGGTCGGCGACCGCCTCGGCCTGCGCGAGATCGAGCTTGCCCTCGAGAAAGGCGCGCCGCGTGAACTCACCGGGCTCGGCGAGCCGCGCGCCGGCATCAAGGCAGGCGGCGAGCACGGCCTGCATCACCACCGGGCCGCCGTGTCCCTGAAGCTCGAGCACCGCCTCCCCAGTGTACGAATGGGGTGCCGGAAAGTAGAGCACGATGCCTTCATCGATGCGCTCGCCGCGGGCGTCCCGAATCAAGCACAGCGACGCGTTCCTCGCCTTGGGCAGCCGGCCCGTCAAGGCTTGCGCGATTTCCCGCACCCTGGGGCCGGAGAGGCGAACTACGCCGATTCCGCCCCGCCCGATCGGCGTGGCGATCGCGGCGATGGTGTCCCGCGCTACCTCATCTTTTTCCATGGGCAGGCTTGTCGCGGTCGAACAGGCGCTGGATCTGCCACTGCTGGAGGATCGAGAGGATGTTGTTCACCAGCCAGTACAGCACCAGGCCGGCCGGGAAGAAAAAGAAGAAGATGCTGAATACGAACGGCATGAACTTCATCATCTTGGCCTGCACCGGGTCGGGCGGCGTCGGATTCATGCGTGTTTGCAGCACCATCGTGATGGTCATCAGGACCGGGAGTACGTAGTACGGGTCGAGCGCCGACAAATCCTGGATCCACAGCATGAACGGCGCGTGGCGCAATTCGATCGCGGCAAGCAGCACCCAGTACAGGGCAATGAAAACGGGGATCTGCACTAGGATCGGGAAACAGCCGCCCAGCGGGTTGATCTTCTCGGTCTTGTAGAGTTCCATCATCGCCTGATTCATCTTCTGCCGATCGTGCCCGTACATCTCCCGGATCTTGGTGAGCCGCGGCGTGATCAGCTTCATCTTCGCCATCGACTTATAGCTCGCCGCCGAGAGCGGGAAAAACACCAGCTTGATAAACACCGTCAGCAGGATGATGGCGACACCCCAGTTGCCGGTGAGCGCATGGAATTTTTCGAGCAGCCAGAACAGCGGCCAAGCGATAATCGTGAGCCAGCCATAATCCACCACCAGGTCCAGACCGGGCGCGGCCGCCTCCAGACGGTGCTTTTCCTGCGGCCCGGCGTACAGCCGCACCGACACGCTCGCGCTGGTACCTGGGAGGACCGTCGTTCCTATCAGCACGCGCCCTGCGTACATGCCGTCGGCCCGCTTTTCGATGACGTAATCGCGCTCTACGCCGTCGGGCGGCAACCAGGTCGATACGAAGTAATGCTGGACGAATGCTAGCCAGCCGTTATTCGCATGCTTGGTGTGCTCGGCCTTCCCCTTGTCGAGGTCGGCGGGCGCGATCTTCTCGAACTTGCCTTCGCTGGTGTAGATGGCGAAGCCGGTAAAGCTCTGAGCGCCGAACGATTGCGCGATGGAGCTTCCGGTCAGCTCGGGTTTGCCGTCGTGCGTCAGCTGGAAATACGCGTAGGCAGGCAGAGCGGCTGCGCGCGGATTGCGGATATTCAAGGCGATGCCGATTTCGTAGCTGTCGCGCCGGAACGTGTATACCTTTTCCACCTCCGCGCCATCCCGTCCGGTGGCGGTCAGCCGAAGCAGCAGCGCGTCCCGCCCGGGCGCCAAGCTGCGCTCGCCGGGCAGCGCACGCCAAAGGCTGCGGTGGTTGGGGCCAGCCTCTCCGGTAATCCCGCTTTGGGCTTCGTACCCATGATGCGGCCCAAGCAGCACGAGATTCTTGCTGGGATCGCTCGAATCTTTGTGTCGAAGCAACTCAAGGCGCTTCAGCGTGCCGCCCAACGTGTCGATCTCCGCGACAAGAAGGTCGGTGGTGACCCGCACCGTCTCACCGGTGGCCGCCGGCTCGGCCACGGCTGGGACGCTGCCGGCAGGTGCCTCCGGTGAAGGTAGCGGCTTAGCCGGGGCGGGCACCGCCTGCGGCGCGGCCGGAGCGGCGGGCAGGGGCCTCGGCCGGTGCTCTTTGTCCCAGGCTTCCCAGAGCATGAGCAGGGAAAAGCCGAAGATGAACAGCAGAATGAGCCGTTGCGTGTCCATCCTCAGGGCACCGGGTCGCAACCGCCCGGATGCCAAGGGCCGCAACGGCACAGCCGCCGAGCGGCAAGCCAACTGCCGCGCCACGCGCCATGGCGTGCCAGCGCCTGTTCCGCGTATTCGGAGCAGCTAGGATGAAAACGGCAGGAGGCCGGCAGCACCGGGCTGATAAACCAGCGGTAGCCGCGCAGCGCACTTCGTAAGAGTTCTGCAATCATGAATTCAACTTGCCGAGCAGCTCGCGCAGCCGCTGCAGCATCGAGGGCGACGGCTTAATGCCATAAGGCGGCCGTACCAGCACATCAACTGCACCGAGCGTCTCCTGCTCCAGACGAAACGCCTCGCGTATGCAACGCTTGATGCGGTTGCGTTCGACCGCCAGCGCCGCGTGCTTGCGCGACACCAGGATGCCGAGCCGCGCGCGGCCCGCATCGCGCCGCTCCAGGTAGAAGGTATAGCCGTCGAGGCTGCGCCGTGCGCCCTCACGCAAAAGACGCTCGAATTCGGCTTTTCGCCTTAGCCGGCGCCCGGAATCCAGCCCGAAGCGGTTACCGACCGCGACTACAACCCGAGCCGGCGGCGGCCCCGCGCGCGCCGGTTGCGCAGCACCGCGCGTCCGCCGCGCGTGCGACTGCGGACTAGAAATCCATGGCGCCGCGCGCGCCTCGTTTTAGATGGTTGATAAGTCCGCTTCATCGCTACCCAGCCTGAAAAAGGGCGGTATTAGAGCGTGCGCGCCAATGCATTGTCAAATCGTTTGCGCTTGCCTGTTGAGCGCGCTCGCGGCTGTGGATAACTCATACCGAAGAAGGTAAAATTCCAGCTCACCTCGGCCAACCATAAGATGCAAAACCTCTGGGACGCCTGCCTGCGTCGACTCGAGCAGGAACTCCCCGCGCAACAATTCAATACCTGGATCCGGCCGCTTGCGCCGGAAGCCGGTGCGGGCGCCGACACGCTAGTTCTCGCCGCACCCAACCGCTTCGTGCTCGAACTGGTGCGCGAGCGCTTCATCGCCCGCATCGAGCGGCTCGCCGCCGAGGCTGCCGGTCGCGACCTCGGCGTGCGCCTGGTTCTCGCACGCGGCACCGATGCCGTCGCTCGCGCGCCGCAGCCGATGCAACGCGGTGCGAGCGAAGTGCCAACGATTCTGGAGCGTGGGCGTCTAAACCGGGCGTTTTCGTTCGACAGCTTCGTGACCGGCAAAGCCAACCAGCTGGCGCGCGCGGCTGCCATCCAGGTGGCCGAAAATCCGGGAATTTCGTACAACCCGCTGTTCATCTACGGCGGCGTGGGGCTCGGCAAGACGCACCTTTTGCAGGCCATCGGCAACCAGCTCGCCGATCAGCGGCCCCAGGCGCGTATCCGGTATAGCCATGCGGAGCAATATGTTACTGACGTAGTACGCGCTTACCAGCAGAAGTCCTTCGATGAATTCAAACGCTATTACCATTCGCTCGACCTGCTGCTGATCGACGACATCCAGTTTTTTTCCAACAAGGGACGCACCCAGGAGGAGTTCTTCTACGCGTTCAACGCGTTGGTGGAGGCGCGCAAACAGATCGTCATCACCTGCGACACCTACCCGAAGGAGATTGCAGGCATGGAAGAACGCCTGATCTCGCGCTTCGGATGGGGCTTGACCGTGGCCATCGAGCCGCCGGAGCTGGAGATGCGCGTCGCAATCGTGCTGAAAAAGGCCGAGGCGGACTCGATCGAGTTGTCGGAAGACATCGCATTTTTCATCGCCAAACACATCCGCTCCAACGTGCGCGAGCTCGAGGGCGCTCTCAAGAAGGTGCTCGCTTTCGCGCGATTCAGCAACCGCGAGCTGTCGCTCGACCTGGCGAAGGAAGCCCTCCGCGACATCCTGAACCTCAACAGCCGGCAAGTCAGCGTCGAGGGTATTCAGAAAACGGTCGCCGAATACTTCAAGATCAAGGTGGGCGACATGCATTCGAAGAAACGCAGCCGCAATGTCGCGCGTCCGCGCCAAGTGGCGATGGCGCTCGCCAAAGACCTTACCCAGATGAGCCTGCCGGAAATCGGCGAGGCGTTCGGCAACCGGGACCACACCACCGTGCTGCACGCCTGCCGCACTATCGCCAGCCTGCGTACGCACGACAGCGCGCTCAATCGCGACTATCTGGTGCTCGAACAGGTTCTGAAGGGCTAGATGTGATGCTGAACAAGCTGTGCGCGAACCGCGAACAAAATGTGGGTAACGCCCCGTCTGCTCCGGGGCGCCCAAACCATCCACAGTCCTCCACGCGCGTTCCACAGCTTTTCCCGCTTTGCGCGGAGACGCAACACCCGGGGTCGAAAGCGTTTTTGCACTTATCCCGCGGTCCGCGCCCACTCTATTAATAGCTATTACTTTACTAAGCTAATAAAGACTAGAAGGTAATAATTTCATGGTTCTGGTCAAAGACAAGCGCAACAACATCCTGGACCCCCTTTCCGCGGTGAGCGGCATCATCGAGCGCCGACACACGCTGCCGATTCTGTCCAATGTCCTGATCGAGCGGACTACACAGGAGCTGTCTTTTCTGGCGACCGATATCGAGATCCAGATCACCGCGCACAGCGGCTTGATCGCCGGCGGCGACCCGCGCGCCGTGACGGTGGGCGCGCGCAAGCTGGTTGACATTCTGAGGGCCCTACCTGAGGACGCGGAGGTCACGCTGCAGCAGCAGGACAAACGCTTGCTGGTAAAGGCAGGCAAGAGCCGTTTCACGCTGCAAACGCTGCCTGCCGAGGACTTCCCGCGCCTGGCGAAGCCCGCCGGAGAAGCCGCGCGTTTCGTGCTCAGCCAGAAGGCGCTGCGCAGGCTGCTTGGTCTCGTGCAATACGCGATGGCGCAGCAGGACATCCGTTACTACCTGAACGGTTTGCTAATGGTGGTCGAGGATCGGCAACTGAAGCTGGTCGCGACGGACGGGCATCGACTGGCCTATGCGTCGCTCAAGCTCAACGCGGAGCTGCCGCGCCAGGAGGTCATCGTGCCGCGAAAGACGGTGCTGGAGCTCGCCAAGCTCCTCGCCGACAGCGACGAGGAAGTCAGAATCGAGTTGTCGACGACGCAGGCGGCGTTCAACTTCGGCGCGGTCGAGGTGGTGTCGAAGCTGGTCGACGGCAAGTTTCCAGATTACACGCGCGTGATCCCCACCCAGCACAAGAACCGGCTGCAGACGGAGCGAGAGCCCCTGCGCCAAGCGCTGCAGCGCGCCGCGATCCTTTCGAACGAGAAATTCCGCGGCGTGCGCTGGGTGCTGACGGAGGGCAGTCTGAAACTCGTGTCGTCCAACGCCGAGCAGGAGGAGGCGCAAGAGGAGCTGGATGTGAAGTACTCCGGCGACGCGCTCGATATCGGGTTTAACGTCAATTATCTGCTCGATGTGCTGAACAATGTCTCGGGTAGTGCCGTTGAATGCGCCTTCGGCGATTCATCGTCGAGCGCGCTCATCAGCTACGCATCGGAGCAGGATTTCAAGTATGTGGTGATGCCGATGAGGATTTAGGGTGGGAGAACCAGAAAGACATCTTCCCGACGCCAACGGATACGGCTCGGACGCGATCAAGGTCCTGAAGGGCCTAGAGGCGGTTCGCAAGCGCCCCGGCATGTACATCGGCGACACGTCCGACGGCACTGGTCTGCACCACATGGTGTTCGAGGTCGTCGACAACTCGGTGGACGAAGCGCTCGCCGGCTTTTGCGATGAGATCGTGGTCACCATCCATACCGACAACTCCATCTCAGTCCTCGACAATGGGCGCGGCATCCCGACCGGTATCAAGGACGACGATGAGATGAAGCGCTCGGCGGCCGAGATCGTCATGACCGAGCTGCACGCCGGCGGCAAGTTCGACTCCAACACCTACAAGGTGTCCGGTGGCCTGCACGGCGTGGGCGTTTCGGTAGTCAACGCGCTTTCGGAATGGCTGCGCCTCACCACCTGGCGCGACGGGCAGGTGCACCAGATGGAATTCCGCAACGGAGTCGCGGTAGCCCCGCTTAAGGCCACGAGCGCCAGCGAGCGTCGCGGCACCGAGGTGCACTTCCTCGCGTCGAAGGAAGTATTCGGCGCCGTCGATTACCACTACGATATCCTGGCGCGGCGCCTGCGCGAGCTCTCGTTCCTTAATAACGGCGTCAAGATCGTGCTCATCGACCAGCGCGCCGGCAAGGAGGAGAACTTCGCCTTCTCCGGCGGCGTGAAGGGCTTCGTCGAGTACATGAACCGGGCAAAGAACGTCCTGCACGGCAACTTGTTCCACGGCATCGGCGAAAAGGACGGCATCACCGTTGAAGTCGCCATGCAATGGAACGACTCCTACCAGGAGTCGGTGCTCTGCTTCACCAACAACATCCCCCAGAAGGACGGCGGCACGCATCTCACCGGGCTGCGCGCGGCGATGACCAGGGTGCTGAACAAGTACATCGAGGAGATCGAGCTGGCGAAAAAGGCGAAGGTCGAGACGACCGGCGATGACATGCGCGAGGGCCTCGCCTGCGTGCTGTCGGTCAAGATGCCCGAGCCGAAGTTTTCTTCGCAGACCAAGGAAAAGCTGGTTTCGTCCGAAGTGCGACCGGTGGTCGAGGAGATCGTCGCCGAGCGGCTGCGCGCGTACCTCGACGAGCGTCCGGCGGATGCCCGCGTCATCACCTCGAAGATCGTCGAGGCCGCCCGGGCACGCGAAGCGGCGCGCAAGGCGCGCGAAATGACGCGCAGAAAAGGCGTCCTCGACTCGATGGGCTTGCCGGGCAAGCTGGCCGACTGCCAGGAGCGCGACCCCGCGCAATGCGAGCTGTACCTGGTCGAGGGCGACTCTGCCGGGGGCTCCGCCAAGCAAGGGCGCGACCGGCGCTTTCAGGCCATCCTGCCGCTCAAGGGCAAGATTCTCAACGTCGAGCGGGCGCGCTTTGACAAGCTGCTGTCCTCGGCAGAAATCGCGACGCTAATCACCGCTCTGGGCTGTGGCTTTGGCAAGGAGGAATACAACGCCGACAAGCTGCGCTATCACCGCATCATCATCATGACCGACGCCGACGTCGACGGCTCGCACATCCGTACGCTGCTCTTGACCTTCTTCTACCGGCAAATGCCCGAGCTGGTGGAGCGTGGCCACATCTACATCGCACAGCCCCCGCTGTACAAAGCGAAGCTCGGCAAGGAAGAGCGCTACCTCAAGGACGAGCACGAACTGAACGCTTTCATGCTCAAGCTCGCGCTAGTCGAGGCCGTCCTTTATCCTGCGGCGGAGCGCGAGCCGATCACGGGCGATGCCCTGGCGGAGCTGGCGAAGTCATACCTGCTCGCCGAAGCGGTGATCGAGCGGGTCTCGCGGCTCATCGACCGCGAGGTCCTGCAGGCAATCCTGCACGGGGTGCAGGTCGATCTCACGCGGCGCGATCTGGCGGAGGCCGCCGCCGAGGCGCTCGAGGCCGCGATCGGCATCAACGGCGTGGCGGTCGCCCCGCATTTCGACGCGAAGACCGAGCGCTATCAGGTGCGCATCGAGCGCACGCGGCACGGCAACATCCGCATGAGCACGATCGACACCGAGTTCGTGCACTCGGGGGACTATAAGCAGATCCGGCAGACGGCCGAGATGCTGCGCGGCCTGATCGGCGCCGGAGCGTATGTGCAGCGCGGCGACAAGAAGCAATTGGTGCGCGACTTCCCGGAAGCGATGCGCTGGCTGCTCGGCGAGGTCGAGAAATCCATGACGCTGCAACGTTACAAGGGACTGGGCGAAATGAACCCGGAGCAGCTCTGGGAAACCACCATGGACCCGGGCTCGCGGCGCCTGCTCAAGGTGCAGATCGACGACGGCATCGCGGCCGACGAGATCTTCACCAAGCTGATGGGCGACGAGGTCGAGCCGCGGCGCCTGTTCATCGAGTCAAACGCGCTCGGCGTCCGAAATCTGGACGTCTGATCAGGCGGCGCGGCTTTTTTTCTTGACCGGTTTTTGCTCGTCGGGCTTCTCTTTGGCGGCCCGCGGCTGGAATTCGAAGCCGACTTTCCCGTCCGCAGTCTTGACTAGGAAGGCTTTAAACCGCCTGCCTTTCTTCGAGACAAAGCCGGTGAGCAGGTCGGTGCGGCCGGTCGCCAGCAGCTTTTTCATCTGCTCTCGCTCGACCGGCTGCTGCAGGATCATGCGGCCGGACCGGAAGTCGCAAGTGCGACCCGCCCCCACGGTTTTCTCGCACGTATAAGTCACCCCGTGTTCAAACACGCGCGCGCCGCACTTCGGACACGCGCCTAGCGGTTCTTGGGTGCTAAAGTCCGGCGCCTCCTCGCCTTCACCGGCAGCGCCGCGCTGTCCGAAGTCGAATTCGAGGCGCAAATCGTCAGTGAGCCGCAGGCCGGCCGTGAACGGCCTGCCCTGCTTGCTGCGAAAGCCGGTGAGCGGCCCGATGAAGCGCTTGGTGATGAGCTCGGCCACTTCGTCGGGCGACCATTCGCGGCCAGAGACCACTTTCCAGAGCGAGAAGTCGCATTTCTGGCACTGGAACTTGCGGTAGTTTTCGCTCCCATTCTCCGGTCAGTTCCGGCGAGGCAAGCTCCGGGATGCTCATTACGTGCAGCGCGAAAAGCAGCGAAAACGCCTTCGGGGTCGGCACCAGCTCCCTGCCTTCGCGATGAACGTAGTCTTCGTAAATCAGCCCTTCGATGATCGCGGCGCGTGTCGCGGGGGTTCCCAGACCCTTGGCTTCCATTGCCGCGCGCAACTCATCGTCCTCGACCAGCTTGCCTGCCCCCTCCATCGCGGAGAGTAGCGTGGCCTCGGTGTAGCGCGGCGACGGCCTGGTCTGAGTGGCGTGCGCGGCGACTTCGTGCACGCCGACTTTCTCGTTCTTCGCGATCGGCGGCAGGTTCTCATTGTCCTCGCCCGAGGCGCGGCCGTACACCGCGAGCCAGCCGGGGTTCTGCAACACTTTGCCTTCGGTTTTAAAGTGATGCTCGCCCACCCGCGTGATGCGCGTGGTCTGCAGATATTCCGCAGCCGGGTAGAACACGGCAAGGAATCGCCGTACGACCATGTCGTAGAGCTTCTGCTCGGCTTCGTTCAGTTGCTTGGGCGCCTGCAGGGTGGGGATGATGGCGAAGTGGTCCGAGATCTTGGTGTTGTCGAACACGCGCTTGTTCGGCCTTACCCAGTCCTGCTTCAGTATGTGCCGCGCAAAGGCGGAAAACGCCCGGCTGGCGCCGAGCGCCTCGAGTGTCTTCTTCACCGTGCCGACGTAATCCTCGGGCAGCGCCCGCGAATCCGTGCGGGGATAAGTAAGAACTTTGTGCCGCTCGTATAGCGCCTGGGCGAGCGACAAAGTCATCCGGGCGGGAAAACCAAAACGGGCATTGGCGTCGCGCTGCAGGCTCGTCAGATCGAACAACAGCGGGGAGAGCTGGGTCGAGGGCCTGGACTCCTCGCTCGCGATCCCGCTCTTGCCGCGGCAATCGGCGACGATCGCCTCGGCCTTGGTGGCGGCCCAAAGCCGCTCTGCCCTGCGCTCAGCGTCGTCATCCTTCTTGAACTTGGGATCGAACCAGCGCCCGGGGTACTCGCCGGCTCGGGCGCCAAACCTGGCGTGCACTTCCCAGTAGCCTCTCGGGGTGAAGGCGCGGATTTTCTCCTCGCGCTCCACCAGGATGGCGAGCGTCGGGGTCTGCACGCGGCCGACGGTAGTGAGGTAAAAGCCCCCTTCCTTGGAATTGAAGGCGGTCATTGCCCGAGTGCCGTTGATGCCCACCAGCCAATCGGCCTCGGAGCGGCACTTGGCGGCATCGGCGAGTGGCAACAGTTCCTTGTCCGCGCGCAGGCTGTTGAAGCCGTCGCGGATCGACTGCGGCGTCATCGATTGCAGCCAGAGGCGCTCGATCGG
>WNFO01007242.1_pt1 | contig 19299 bp, 24 predicted proteins | sample 5400251 | NCBI WGS metagenome assembly WNFO01 (sample SAMN13153354, study PRJNA577476) | soil metagenome | isolation source: 100 cm saprolite under Madrone tree | place: USA:California | collected 2016-06-14
CTGAGGAGAGGCTCACTCGTGGGCATCTCGCTATCATCGCAATAGCTCATTTCGGAATAAAGCTAGCACCCGGCTTTATCGCACGATTGAGCGTGTCCTCGTGCAAACGAGCGGGTGCCGCGTAGCGGCGCGGAGGATCGGCGGGCAGACTCCCGGCAAGGTCTACGATCCGTGCGCCGGGTCCGGGGTGTGAAAGGCGTGTCAAACATGATCGCGGTCAGGCCGCGCGCGAAGCCTACAGATATCTGGAAGAAAATACAGGAGGCGCTTAAGCGCAACGCTGAGGTCGACGCCATCACTGTCGAGACCAATGGCGGCGAAGTGATTCTGAGTGGCACCGTCCGCTCCTGGCTTGAGCGTCATGAAGCCGAACGTGTGGCGTGGTCGGCGCCGGGCGTCACCAAGGTGGAAGACCGGATCGTCGCCCACCCATGGCCTGCACATGGTCGCCGAACCAGCCCAAACTAATTTCGCCTGACCTTGACGGCGGTCAAGGCTTGCCGGGTTTCTTGCCTTTATCAAATCCAGATAACCACGCGGTTCGCGATGTGTCGCCCCGACAACGTAGCCGGTCTGAATCTCTCAACTCACAGGAGACAATCATGAATCAACTCATTCGCGCAGGCGCCATCGCCGTTGCGATTTTCAGCGGCGTCGGCTTCGCCGCAGCTCAAAATGCCTCCAGCGGAACGCCCGGCATGGCCCGCGCCGATCTGACATCACAGCAGGAAAAGATGGTTAGCCAGGGGCTCGCGAACTCGCCGTCACAGCCCGCGCCGGCCGGCGCGCAACCACAGGTCGGCAGCAAGGTTCCAGATTCCATGTCGGCGCAAGCCCTTCCGGGCAACGTCACCGATCAGGTTCCCGAGGCAAAGAATCTACTCTTTGTTAAGCTGCCAGACCGAGTCCTATTGATCGATCCGGACAGCAAGCTGGTGACCGAGATCGTCATGGATGACACCACCACCGGTTCGAACACCACCGGTTCCAATCCTAATAGTTCTAGCACGCCTTCCCGGTAGAAAATTCGATCAAGATCGGACCGGCGCGTCGATGAAATCGATGGTATGCATCCCGCTCGTTCGGCGGGTCGGGCGAGACCGAAGTTGGCCAGACCCGGCTGTTGGCTCCGCTCGGCGATGCCGGAAGTTGACATGGTTGCGGCCTCGGACAGCGATAGAGGTTCCATGAACAGGTCTCGCTTCTCGTTCCTGTCCGCGGTCGTCTTGACGACCGTCATTCTCTCTCTGCGGATCGATCATGCAGCGGCGCAGGAAGTCGGACTTACCCCTATGGAGGCCACGGAGCTCGCGAGAGGCTATCGTGCCGAAACGCTCAAACTAAAGCCGGTGGTCAACGAGAAAAACGAGACGATCGGGAGAATCAATGATTTCATTTTTGGCAAGGACGGCAACATTTACGCTGTCCTTGCCGTCGGCGATTTTACCGGACTTAGTGGCCACCTCGTCGCTATTCCCTTCCGTAGCCTCAAACTGGACGATCCCTCCAGCTACATCGTACTGCCCGGAGCCACTCGTGCAGCGCTGGAGAAACTACCGGTTTACGTCAACAATCGGTGAAGTTGCTCCGTATCCTGACGCCCCCTCACTGATGCGCTGATCGCTATCGCGCACCAGCCAGTAGACTACGCCGAGCGCAAGGATCGTAGCCGCGAACGCCAGGATGTGCAACGCATCGGTTTCGCTCAGATCGAGAATGATGACCTTGCGACAGATGGCCAGAAGAGCGATCACTACGACCGAGCGAATCTGGACAACGGTGTCGCGGCGCTCGGCGACCACCAGCAGCGATTTCTTGAATTCGAGCGCTATGATCACCGTCAAGATCATGCCGAACACGGCCTGGAAAACCGAGTAGTCGGACGGGTCGAGACTTCCCGACAGAACGAGCCCGAACAGAATCTTCAAACTCAGATTCCACACGGCTGCAATGACGATGACGGCGATCAGTGCCGTGAGGAACATGACGACGAGGTGTTCGAATCGCTGATAAAGCGAGAGCAGCCTGAATTTCTCCCTGACATCCTTGAATTCTTCCTTGATCGACATCGAAGCCTCCCGCACAGGACACGCGTGCTCTCGCGCTGTTGCATGAGTAGATGCAGTGTTCGGCGTTCGATCAATCCAAAGCTGGACCTTGGTTGCCAAGTGGTCGGCGCGGGCGCTGCACCAGGATCACCAGCGGGATGGCCAGGAAAGACACGAACATCATCAGCTTGAAATTGTCGATGAACGCGATGGCCTCGGCCTGCGCGGTCACTATTTGGGCGAGGGCGGCGCGTCCGCTCAAGGTGGCGAGATTGAGCTCGTGCGCATAGTCGCGCAGTACCTGCCGGTAGGGCGTGATATGCTCGACGAGTGTGGACTGCGCCGTGGCGGAATTACGCACCAAGAGATAACTCATCATCGAGATGCCGATGCTCGCTCCGATATTGCGCATCAGGTTGAAGAGCCCGGTCCCCTGTGTGCGCAACGCCGGCGCCAGCGTGCCGAACGCGACCGTACTCAGGGGAACGAAGACGCAGCCGATGCCGAAGCCTTGCGTCAGGCCGGTACGGATCAGGGTGCCCTGCGATACATCGGGTGTGAAGCCTGTCATCAGATAGAGCGCCAGCCCCGTTATCCCAAGACCGACGGCGATCAGGAGCCGCGGATCGATGTAGCGCAAGAGCTGACCGGCGATCAGCATCGCCAACATGGTCCCGAAACCGCGCGGCGCGAGAACGAGGCCTGCCGTCAGGACGGGATAGTTCATCAGCGTCTCGAGATAGGGCGTCAGCAACGCCAATGTGGCCAGCAGCACGACGCCGACGATAAAGATCAGGATGATGCCGATCACGAAATTGCGGTCGCGGAATAGCGCGGGATCGATGAACGGGTCGCGCGCCGACAGCGTGTGGACCGTGAAGAGATAGAAGCCGAGGACGCAGAGAGCGGCCTCGAGCTGGATCTCGTGCGAGGCGAACCAGTCGAGCCGCTCGCCACGGTCGAGGAAGAGCTGCAGTGCCCCAATGCCGAGCCCGAGTGTCGCGAAACCGAGCCAATCGAGCCGTCCGGCCAGCGGCCGGTCGGCACGTCGACCAAGGAACAGCAGGATGCCGAGAGCGCATAGCACGCCAAAGGGCACGTTAACATAGAACACCCAGCGCCAGCTGTAGGAATCCGTGAGCCAGCCGCCGAGTGTCGGGCCGAGGATCGGCCCGAGCATCACGCCAAGCCCGAACACCGCCATCGCCTTGCCCTGTTCCTCGGCAGGATAGGCGTCCAGCAGCACGGATTGCGAGAGCGGTACGAGCGGCGCGCCGAAGACGCCCTGCAGCAGGCGGAAGACCACGATCTGCGTAAGCGATACGGCGGCGCCACACATCATCGAAGTCACGATGAAACCGATTACCGCCGTCAGGAATAGCGGCTTGCGGCCAAACCTCGCTTCCAGCCATCCTGTTGCCGGCGTGATGATCGCCGACGCCACGATATAGGAAGTCAGCACCCAATTGATCTCCTCGCTCGTCGCTGACAGGCTGCCCTGCATGTAAGGGAGTGCGACATTGGCGATCGTGGTGTCGAGCGCCTGCATCAACGTCGCAAGCATCACGGTCACGGTAATCATTGCCCGGTTGATCACGCCGCTCCTGGGCTCAGCCCTCGCCATGTCAGGCCCCGAAGGTCGACGTGATGTCACGCCACAACTCGCGGAACGAGCGTTGATGGCCGGTATCGATCGAGATCTTGACGCTCATCCCGGCACGCAACGCGACGCCGTCCGGGAGCCGGCCGAAGGAAAGGCGAACCGGTATCCGCTGCACGACCTTGACCCAGTTGCCGGTGGCATTTTGCGGCGGCAACAGGGCGAATACCGAACCGCTCGCCGGGGCGAGCGTCGTGACCTTGGCGGCGATGGGCGAGTCCGGATAGGCGTCGACGGTGACGCGCGCCGGATTACCTTCCTTCACATAGCTGAGGTCGGTCTCCCTGATATTGGCCTCGATGTAGAGATCGTTGGTCGACACCAGTGGAAAGGCGGATTGGCCGGCATTGAGAAAGGCTCCAACCGCAATGCTCTCGACACTATTGGGAATGCCGTCAAAAGGCGCAAGGACGGAGGTGAGCCGCAGATTGCGCGCCGCAGTATCGACAGCCGCCTGCGCCTGTTTCACTGTGGGTTGCTGGTCGACCGGCATGTCCGGATTGCCGCCGAGTTGGGCGAGTGCCGCCGCGGCCTCCCGTTGCAGGCTTGCCAGATTGGCCTTCGCCGCTTGAAGGTCGCGTATCGCGGCATCGAGCGTGGCCCGTGGCACGGCACCGTTATCATAAAGGTGCTGCTGGCGCTCGTAATTGGTTTGCGCATAGTCGGCCGTCGCCTTGGCCTCATCGATTTGTTTGAGGCGCGAGCGATAGGTCTCGATCAGGGTGTGGGCCTGGTCACGAGCGACGCCAAGCTGCGCTTCGGCATTAGCCAGCGCGATCCGATAAGGTTCGGGATCGATGTTGAAGAGAGGATCGGCCTTCTTGACAGGCGTGTTCGATCTGGCTGCGATGGCAACGACCTGACCCGCGACTTGCGGACTGATCGAGACATTCACCGCCTGAACGTAAGCATCCTCCTCGGTGACATAGCGACCGGTCGCGAAATAAAAGACCAACGCTCCGACGACTAACGCCACCGGACCAAGAATTAGCAGGGGCCGACGCCAACGACTCCTCGGCGCGGCTGACGCGCTCCGATTGCCGGGCGCATCTGTCGAGTCAGAATTTTCCCGATCGGTCTGAGGCGAGTGGCTTGGGGTCCTGCGGGCAATACTGGGTTCGGCGGCGTCTGAAATCGTATCGAGGCCGCTATCCCTCATTGCGTGATGTCTCCGCTATTGAGTCCAGCTTCTGAAGAATCGATAACCGCTGAATCAATCGGAACGCGGATTCGCGCCCTCGTGCTTGAGCGCCCCCGTCCAAGTTCCTGTTGGGTTACATCAAGCGGATCGTCGAGACCTTGACGGACGTCATTGTTTCCGGTCCTTGCGCGCAAAATTCAATCACGCGATACCAAGGGATGTTCCGTCGCACCGAGCCTTGCGACAGCAGAGATCGGCATGAGCCCGGTACGATGCGTCAGCCACGCGAAACGACAAGCGCGAGCAGAAATTGAGCCCTGTCAACGCGCGGGGCCTTTTGATTTGCAAAATAAGATAGGCGACAGCTCCTCCGCTGTCGCTGCCCTCCCCCGCGCGTTTCCTCCCTGACTTGGACCGCCGGCGAAAGCCGCGCGGTCCTTTTTTCAAATAGGTGGCCGGACTGGGGATGCTTGGAAACAGCGAAGCAATCACGATCGTAAACGAAAGCTGGTCGATAAGACGGAGCCGAAAAGAGAAAAGAGGAAACACATTTCTCAAAATGAGCAATTTTGAACAGCGAGCCGGTACAGAAGGGCATACTTTGTTTGTGTTACGGCTTGGCTCTCTGGAACATGATCGAGAGCGTTGCCTTCACGCCTGTTCGAAGGAAGCATCATGCCAGAACTTCAACCCCCGTCGTCCGTCGTTCCGCGCGCTGCAATTGAGCGTCCTGCCTGTCCGAGGTGCCACGCTCAGATGATGCTCGCCTGTATCGTGCCAGCATTCCTGGGCACCGACCTGCGTACGTTTGAGTGCGCTGCGTGCAATCATGTGTTTAGGACGCTTTGCGCGTATGAAGACCCGATGCAATCAATCTCCGACGCCGATCCATTCGCGCCATATCGTCAGGAGAGCCGCCATGATCACGGGCCCGAGGAAAAGGCCCACCATTCCAAACGATTGCATCCCGCCAAAAATTCCGATTAGCACCAACAGGAATGGTAGCCGCGCGGCGCCTCCGATCAGCGCCGGCTGAATGAAATTTTCACCGATCAGCAGTACCGCTGCGCCGAAACCAAAGAGCCCTGCGGCCGCCAACAAAGTACCGCCGTGAAGGATCAGTATCAGCGCGGCCGTGACGAGTGCGACCCACGCACCGAGCGGCACCATCGCCAGCGCCATCGTCAACACTACGAACAGCAGCGGATGCGGCACTCCGGTCAGGAAATATGCGATACCGATAACAGCGCCTTTCACAATCGCAGTTGCCACGGTCCCGTTCACGGTGGCGCGGGTTGCATCTGCGATCTTGCTCACCAGGCGTTCGCCGGGATTTCCGAGCAGGCGGTCGGCGGTGGCTAGTGTGCGGTCCGCCAGCCATGTGCCGTCTCGAAGTAACAGGAACAACGCGATCAGGGTGATAAAGAAAAGAAACAGCCGGTGCAGCAACGCGCCCCCGAGGGTGCTGGTCCAGGCCGTGATATTTTCGATGTTCACACCGCGAAGCCATTCCACCAAAACCTCCGGGTTGCCGAGATTGGACCGCCACCAGAGATCAAGGTACGCGCCGGCGATCGGCAGCTGCGCAAGCCAAACCGGGACCGGCATTCCGCTCTCCCGCAGTTGATCGAGCGCTCGTACGAAGGCGTCGCTCCCCTGTGCGATCTGATGCGCCGTCAATAAGATCGGCACGACTAGAACGAGGCCGGTCAGGAGCGTAAACAGCAACGGGGCCAACGCCGGAGAACGGCCGCCAAAGATGAGCCTCGCGAACCTGATGTAGATCGGCCAAACGGTGATGGCGATCAATGCCGCCCAGGTCAGCGCCACCAAGAAATCGCGTGCGACCCAAGCCGCCAGGAGCACCACCTGGATTGCGATAGCGGTTCGCGTGACCGCCCGCGTGCGTGAATCGAAAGGCAGCACGGCCTTCTCAAAGGGCCGAGGCTCGCCCCCATCATGGCTCGGCATGAATGCAGAATGGCGCGGCATTCGCGGTCATATTTTGGTCGCTTAAACGTTCCGCGACAGAGGCTACATTGCATGCCTCCGCACACGTTGATGACCATCAACTGCCAACCTGTTTTCCCGCCGCAGGATTGTGATCTCGTTGCGCGCAGCTCTCGTAGCTCGCGGTCTACGCGCCGTCCGCGCCGGCCTTGGCTCGCCGCGCGACGTGCACCCATCTACGAGGCTCGCTCGCCAGCCTGGCCTCGCAATTAACTTGTATCGGCTTGACGATCATCAAGGTGTCCTGCACCGATCTGCGGTTAATCGCTTGAAGGCGGCATTCGGATCGTCCCATGCAAACGCTGACTGAGCTGATCGACCTGAATCGTATCCTGCTGAATCTTGCCCGCTCGAAGGAATTTCCTTACGGCTCGCCTCGCCATGGATATGATTTTATTGCGCCGCTCGATCCCGAGGGGCACATCGATCCGATCCTCTGGAAGAAGTATCGGGACTACTGCCGAGTTCGGCGGTTTTGGGCAGGCGACGAAGACGAGGTCGGTCGTCTTGTCCACAAGCCTGGTGGCGCCGAACACGCACGCTGGGTTTTCGACTACAATCATCCCGACGAGGATGACGACGATGAGGCCGGCTACAAATTCGGCGCACACGCGTTTTTGCCGGGCGAGTACGTCTCGATCAGCGGACAGAACGGCAAGCTGCACACGTTTATTGTTGTCACAGTCGAGCCGGTGCTGCTGTCGGTGGATCTGATCAACTCTTTCGAGCTGGAAATCAAGGTGTGATCGTCGACTGCTGTCAACGAGGGATCGCGTTGCTGCAGCAGGGTGCCAGACGGCCCGCTCTCTGAACCAGCGATCCGGATCGAGTTTGCGCGCTGTCAGAAGGTAAGGTCGTCATGATCAAGGACGTGATGGTTCGGCTTGATGGGACACAAGGAGACGATTTGCGGCTCGCTGCCGTCCGCCTGATCGCCGAAATCTTCGACAGTCACATCATCGGGCTGTTCTTCAACATTCTGCCGCCGCCGCCTATCCAGGTAGAACTGAATGGCGCCGGCGCCAAAGCCACCCAACTGCCGAAGGCTGCCAAGAAAGCGGGCGACGCTATCGAAGCCGCGGTGTTTGAGCGCCTGACGCAATTGCAGCGGCCAACCATCCTGCGCCGGTTCGATGTGATCGGCGACGAAATTGCTGATACCGCTTTGCCGTTGGCGCGTGCCGCCGATACCTTTGTGGCGCTTCGGCCGAACGGTCGATCGAACGAGCCGGAAGGCCTGATCGAGAGCCTGCTTTTCGGAACCGGACGTCATCTCTTTCTGGTTCCGGACGAGCTGAAAGCGATTGCGGCACCATTCGACAACGTCGTCGTGGCGTGGAACGGCAGCCGCGAGTCCGCCCGCGCGCTCGCCGAATCTCTGCCCTATCTGCATCGGGCGAAAAAAGTCGGCGTCCTCGTCGTGGAAGGTGAGCATCCAACCGAAGCGGACGCGCTGAAGGCGAACGAGGCTGTGCTTCACCTCCGGCACCACGGCATCGATGCGGTAAAATATCGTGCAACCGGCGAAGACGACGAGATTGCCGAGGTGCTGATCGCAGAGTGCCGCAGGCTCGATGCAAACCTGCTGGTGATGGGCAGCTATGGCCACTCGCGTCTCCATGAATTGTTGCCGGGCAGCACGACCGATCGGATCCTGCGTCGTTCGCCGTTGCCCCTGCTTATCGCGCACTAAATATGGACGCGCCTGCCGCTGTCCAATGGCGCATTTGATCCGTGAAATTGATCGACGTCAGCGCCGCCGTCGGCAATCTCTTTCATGGAGATGGGAGGCCCTCCGGAGATTTGCTGTCATGCTCGATCGCACCCGCAATTTTGTTACTCCCAGGCATCACACGATGCATGTGCCCCGCACCATGTTCGCCGCGGCCATCGACCGCTTTGGTGGCCCCGAGGTGATCACCCCTCACGCCCTGCCGGTGCCGGCAGTCGATGCCGGTGAAGTACTGATCGCCGTCGATACCGCGGGCGTTGGCCGATGGGACGCCGATATCCGGGAAGGGTATTATGCCAGCCGCAAACCTCATTTTCCGCTCGTTCTCGGCTTTGACGGCTCCGGCGTTGTCGCTGCGGTCGGCTCGCGGGTGCGGCGGCTGAAAGTCGGCGATGAAGTCTATTCCTACAACTGGCAAAACCCGAAGGGCGGCTTTTACGCGGAATATGTCGTGGTGCCCGCCGACAAGGCCGCGCCGATCCCGAGGCGACTGGATCTGCGGCATGCCGGTGCGATCCCTATCACGGGGTTGACCGCGCTGCAGGGCATTGACGACGCGCTCGGTTTGAAAAAGGGCGAAACCATCATCACACATACTTATGCAGCAACACCTTCTCGCCTTCCAGGTTCTGCAACCTGCGGCGCGGAGCCCGCACGTGGAAGGATGGACGCCGTGTCGCCTCCTCCGCATTGCTCGGCAGGTCTGGCACCTGCAGCCGCTCCGGCGGAAAGTTGACGAAGGCGTGGACCAGCCGGACGCTTTCTTCGGCCAGCGCAAGCACGAAGACATCGTGCGGCGAGGTCATGGCGCGTATCAGCGGCGTCAGATGAAATCGATCCGCCACCTCGGCCAGCGGCTTTGGCGCGTCAGGAAGGCGGAACATTCGCATCATGCCTGCTGTGGCAAGCACCGCCAACCCGTTTCCCTGATAGTGCCAGAACGACTCGATCGGGTCCGGCTTGGCGCGCTGCAGCTTTCTGATCTTGTCTTCGTCCTGAACGTCATGTTCTGGACCTGCGAGATGCTCGAACTGCCCCTCGAACACGGCAATTTTTTTCTTGTCGGCACCGGCTTCCTTCAACTGCGACAGCGCTTCCTTGGCGATATCCTTGAACGCGGTGCGATTAAACTTCGCGTTATCGCCCAAGGGAGAGGTCGGGAGGTACAGCGAAACGCAAGTTTCGCCCTTGACCTGCGCGAGGGTCTTGAACTCGGCCAAGTTCGGAATATCGATGTGAAGCATCGTTCCCTCGCTCACGTGACCCCATTCCAGCAAGCCCCAATCCCGCATCCACTCACGGGTCAGTTTGCGAAGCGGCGAGAGAGTTCTTTCCCGCGGAACGCTGGCCAGCCAGACGTTCACGGGCGCCATCACAAAATAAGCATACGGCCAGCTCGCCAGGATCGTGAGGCCGCCAATGATCCAGCGTACATCGCCATTGTTCCTGAATTGGATGTAAGCGAGACTTGCCGAGATGACGGCAAGAACCGACAACAATAGCGTGCCGCGACGGTTGCTGAGCTTCCATTCCTGAATCATCGCAGGGCTGCCCAGTCCAAGCCGAGCTGGCTGCTCGACAAGAGCGACGTAAAGCGTCGCACCAAGGAAGCGCTGTCGCAGTTGAAGGAAGCCGGTGCCGACAAGAAAAAAAGAAATGTCGGCCACATAGGACAGGATCGCGTTGCTGACGTCGATGTCGGCCGCCGGGATCGTCACGATCTGGACCTTGACGTCGTGGCGGGCGAGATGTTTGGCCATGTCGGCGCCGCGAATTTCATTCGGCGGTGTGTTTGTCTTTTCGTTCACCACGATCAACAGGTCGACCGTTGTCGCCTTGACCAATAGCGGCAGCCCGTCGTTGATGGCGCGGGCCGCGGCGCGGCTGCCATCCCAGCCACACACCACATGGTCGAGCTTCAGCCCTTCCTTCTGGATATAGGGCACCACGATGAGTGGACGCCCGGAGTCGAATAGCGAAGCTTCGATCATGTCGTCATTGTCCACGCCGTCCGGCTCCGATTGCATGAACACGCTGAGATCGAAACGCCGGGCAAGTCTTGACAGCACCACGGGCGCCGCCCCGAGCGCCTTGAGCAGGCGATGTTCCGCGGAAACCATGCTGCGCCTGGCGGCGGCATCGAAACGTTCTATCGCGGCCAAAGCGGTCTTCTCGCTCTCGGCAATCATCTGGGCCAGTATATCGGGTGGAGTTTCCAGCATCACGTAGCCCGGAAAATCCGGCGTGTATGCGAAGGCAACTCCGGCGACATGCGCGTCGAAGGTCTCCGCAACAGTGATAGCAAAATCGCGGGCCGGGTCGCGCGCGATCCGGTGCTCCAGGTGGACGATAATGTCCTTGATCATCGCAATGCTCCGTAGCGGACGTGAAGCCGTCAGGGGAGCATTGTCGATGTCGGTGTGATCCAGACATTGATGCCGATCAACATACCGGGCCGCTGATTGATCGATGCACCTGCCTCGCCCGACGCCCGTCGTCTGTCACTCGGCCGCCAAGAAGCCTAGCGCATCGCCGGACGCCCGGTCTTCCTTGCCAGGCATTGCGGTTGAATGCCGCTTTCGTCAGTAGCATTCCTCCACGCGGCGAATGCGCCACCGCCACCCGTCCCATATCCGTTCGCGCCGGACGTAACATGACGGCCCGGCATATACGAGGGGTTTGTACCCGTAGCTGTAGTATACCCTTGGCGCTAGCGCGGCGCCAAGAATGGCCCCTGCCGCCAAGCCTCCGACAATGGGGGCGACGGGAAAGCCACGATGATGCCATCGAGCGTCCGCCGCCGTCGGGCTCGCAATCGCACCGATTGCGACTGTCGCGCCAACCGCGAGTGTGACTAAGGTCTTTTTCATTATCGGCCTCCGCTTCTTCGTTTCACTAAACTCGAACGTCCGGCATTTTACCTGGTTTCGGACGCGACCTTAAATGTAATCGCTGGTACGCACCTAACATTGGCATTCGTCAACGATGGGTTTGCTGTTGTCGAATAGATTGGAAGCTCGGGTTTTGCTTCCGGTCCGCCGCGACGAAATCATCAACTCGCGAGCGACCGTTGGTTGCGGGAGCGATCAAAAAAACGATCCGGATGTTGATCGCTGTCATGGCGCCGTGCGTCTTGCCATGTCGGTTACGAGGCTGCCGCCATCGGCAAAACCCCAATGACCCGAACAGGAGAACGTCCATGGCCGTAACCCTTAACCCACGCGCATATAAGCACGCCAAAGAGCTCATCAGCGATGGCAAATTTGTCTACGACGAGCGCGATGCATGGAGCGAGCACCAGCCGTCCGCGCAGGAGGAAAATGAATTCATCCGCCGCCACGGGTTCGCCGAATATGGCAAGTGGTATTTGGGAATCAACGACGAAAAGCCTGAGGACACCAAGGGACACTATGAATTCCCCTTTGGGGATTTCAAGAAGGTTCACCGCTGCGGTTTGCTCGCGGCAGAAAGCCGCGCCGGCCAATACAAACACTATGACATCGAGAATGCGGCCCATCATTTGCATGGATTGCTGGATGAGCGGAAAGCGGCGTCGGCTCCGAAGCGCTCACGCGCAGCCTCCGCCGGCAAAACAGCGCGCGGACATTCGGCGCGGTGACCGATCGCCGTTTCAGCGGTTCACGACCCAAAAGACCAGGCTGAACAGCACGCTCAAAAGCAAACATGTCATCAGCGGGAAATAAAACGTCATATTTTCCCGCTCAATCACGATGTCGCCAGGCAGGCGTCCCAACCCGATTTGGCTTAGATAGGGCCAAAGCAGGCCAATCACTAGAATTACCAGGCCGAGCACGATCAGAAAGCGCGCCATCGCTATCAGTCCCTCACGCTCTTGCGTCAATTCTCCCGGCGCTGACCGAACAATTGAAGCAGCATCATGAACAGATTAATGAAGTCGAGATAGAGCGCCAGCGCTCCGAGCACTGCCTTCTTATCCGCGACTTCAGCCGTGTCCGATTCAAGATACATCTCCTTGATGCGTTGCGTGTCGTATGCGGTCAGGCCGACGAATACGATGACGCCGATAATGGAGATGACGAACTGAAGGGTGTTTGACCCGATAAAGATGTTAACAAGCGAGGCGATGACGATACCGATGAGTCCCATTATGAGGAACGAGCCAAAGCCCGAAAGGTCGGTCTTGGTGGTATAGCCGTAGAGGCTCATCGCGCCATAGGTCGCGGCGGTGATAAAGAACACACGCGCAATCGAGGTCCCGGTGTAGACCAGGAAGATGCCCCCAAGCGATAGCCCCATCACGGCAGCATAGAGCCAGAACAGCAGCATTGCCGTTCCGGCGCTCATCCGCTGGATGCCGAAACTTATGGTGAGGACGAAGCCGAGCGGCGCCAGCATGACGATCCAGATCAGCGGCGTGCCGGCGATCGATTGGTAAAAACCGGACGCAGCGGCGGCGTAAGCGACGATACCCGTGAGTGCGAGGCCGCCGGCCATGTAACTATAGACGCGCTGCATATAGGCGCGCAGGCCTACATCGATCTGGGCGCCAACGTACGGCGGCACGCCCATCCCGCCAGGACCTCTCTGGGTGTTAGAATCGTGATCGAAATAGGTCATGGTTGCTCCTATGCGGTTGGCGCGGCCTTGCGAGCGCGCGATCCTCGGTTGCAGCTATGTCTCGTCCCGACGCGTCCGCGGAGCGGCAGCTCGGCGGCTTGCATTTCTTCATGAAGCGCCGTGCCGAGATCGTCTATCGACAAGGAGCAGCCCGATGATCAATGCAAGCAGCAGGACCGCGAGCCCGTAAGTACCGGGAAACACCATCCAGAAAACCAGAGCGCCCAGCACCGCGGCGGAAGCAACGAACCAGAGCAGCATCGCCGCCCCGACGCCCGCCATCACGAGCAGAACCGGCAGCAGCAGGAACACCACCGCCAGCACGATGATTCCAAACATCAATTGCTCGAGGATCACTGCAGCCTCCGAAAGCCGGGAAAAGCACCAGGGTTATCGGCGCACGCAACGGCAAACTCAGATCCGCTACCCGAATCTATCGAGCGAGAATGAGGCGGCCGGCCGAAGCCGGCCTTGATGACCATCAAATTCCGGCGAGTCTGCTAGTGCGCATGCAGGGCGCGTTCGCTGCGCACCTGATCTGCGGTATAGGGCCCGGCGTTCGGATCGAAGCACTGCCAGCCCGATTTGCGGTAAAGCTCCCTGCGTTCCCCGAGATTCACGGCGGATTGGTTCATCATGGTCTCGATCCGCGGCGCTTCGGCCTGCGGCACACGCGCCGCGACCAGCGTTCCGCCGCGGCGCATGCCCTCGACAAAAACCTGGGCGTCTTCCTCGCTGATGCCGGCATTGGTCAGCGCACCAAGCAAGCCGCCAGCCACGCCGCCGATCGCCATACTGCCCAACAGCGCAGCAAGCCATCCGGCGCCGACGACAGCGCCGACACCGGGTATAGCGAGCATGGTGATGTGAGGCTGGCTGCTGTCGCCGCTGTTGCGCCGATCGCAGCACCGATGATCGCTCCCTCGCCCTTGCTATCGGCCTCGCTGCCGGTGCCATCCTTCCGCACGGGGACAACGCCGGCGTTCTTCGGGGCGCTGTACCAGGTGTCGGAATTGTTCGAGATGACGCTGGTTTCCGATGCCGGCAGACCGGCAGCTTCGAGCATGAGAACGACCCGATTGGCGTCGCTGTATGAATCGTAAAGGCGGCAGATGGTGATCAGCATGACGGGATCCCTTTGAAACTCTTGGTCATCCTCGCCCCGACCAGTGGTCGCGCCTTGACGAATATCAACGGAACCTGCCGGATTTCGTTCGCAGGCGAGGACGCCCATTCGGAAAAATGTGACGGCCGTCAACGCCACTTTTCTTGGAAAGCTCTAAGTTCGCTCGGCTCCGCGGTCAGCCTTTGGGATGCGGTTCATGTCCTCTGTTGTTTCAAAGTTTCACGATGCTGCGGACTCGCCTGAGGCGTGGCCTGACGCGCTCAAGGCGTTGACGGACGCGGCTGAAGTCGCAGGCGCGGCATTGATTATTTTGAACAAGAGCACCGGGAACGTGGATGAGGTCTGCTTTTCCGGCCTTAGCGCTGAGTTCAAATCCGACTACCTCCGGTATTACGCCGCTGTGGACCCGTACTTGCCGTTGCTCAATGAGGGCTGGAAAAAGCTCTCCGAGTGTCTTCCGGACCAGCTGTTACGGAAGAGCGAGTGGTACAACGATTTTGTATTGGCGTGCGGCGTTCGCGATATCCTGGCGGCGCGGATTGTCGATACCTCGGATCATTGCGTCATCATGGGTATTCACCAGCAGATCGGTCGCAGCTTCTCTGACAGGGCCGATTCGACGCTGGGTCTCGTGGCCGTCCCCCTGAAGGACGCAGCCCGGCGCTATATCGAGCGTTTCGCTTCGTTGAGATCCGGCATATTCGACGAATCCCTCACCGGCGTTCCGGCGGGAAGCCGGTTCTATTTCCACATTGACAACAAGAGCCGCTATCCAGACGAAACAGGATCTTTTTTTTCCACTCCCGACGACGCCAGGGCGCATGCTTTCGTGATTGCCCGGGAACTTGGCCAGGACGACGACTGGCATGGATCCTTCGTTCTCGTCACGGATGACCAGGGACAAGAAATTACCCGTGTGCGAGTTGGCCCGTAGGGTTGCTTCGCCGAGGTAATTTCTTTGTGCGGCGAAGGCAAGTTCACTCAAGGGGCTGGCGCGGCTGCCATGACGATCAGACCTGCCGATTCGGCGCACGGCGTCCGTACTGCGAAACTGCCCTCGGGCGAAGCGATACCTTCGCTTGGCCAGGGTACATGGGGCATGGCTGAGGACGCGCGGCGTCGAGAGGCCGAAATCGCGGCGCTCCGCGTCGGCTTCGATCTCGGCATGACCCTGGTCGACACCGCGGAGATGTACGCCGATGGCGGAGCCGAGGCGCTGGTCGGCGAAGCGATCGCCGGACGCCGCGACGAGCTATTCCTCGTCAGCAAGATCCTCCCCGAAAATGCGACCAAGCCCGGGACAGTCTCTGCATGCGAGCATAGCCTGCGGCGCCTCCGCACCGATCGCCTCGATCTCTATCTGCTGCACTGGCGCGGCAACGTGCCACTGGAGGAAACGCTCGACGCCTTTGCCGAACTGGTCGATGCCGGCAAAATTCGCTATTGGGGCGTCAGCAATTTCGACGTGGTAGACATGATAGAGCTTTGGAGACTCGGCGGCGCAAAGGTTGCGACCGACCAGGTTCTCTACAACCTCACCCGGCGCGGCATCGAGTACGATCTGATGCCCTCGTGCCTTGACCGAAGGATCCCGATCATGGCCTATTCACCGCTCGAGCAAGGGCGGTTGCTCGGTCATAGCGAACTGAAAAATGTAGCTGCCCGACACAACGCCACGCCCGCGCAAATTGCGCTGGCCTGGTTACTCCGGCAGGACGGCGTTGTGGCCATTCCGAAGGCGGCCAACGTTGCCCATGTGCAGGAAAACCACGCTGCCCTCGAACTTCACCTCACAAGAGAAGATCTCGCGGCGCTCGATCGCGCGTTTCCCCCGCCCACCGAGGCGCTACCGCTGGCAATGCTGTAAAGGCTTGTTAGTGCGCACACATCTAGCGCTGACGCCCTGGCAGCGCGATCATCGGCCTGCGGCGATCTTACAGCTTCCGGCTGACGCCGCCATTTGAACGGCTGCCAGCCAGTCTTGCCACATCGTCGGATCGACTGGCGACCCATCCGCCCATTTCAAGCTACCGAGCAAAAACGCGATCTCCTCGACGGGCTTGTCATGGCGGCGCCAAACGGTCTCGAGGAAGACGCGCATCGCGTCATAGCCCTCAACCACCGTGATCGTATCGGTCGCTTTGATCATGGCTGTCCAGTGACCCCGAGTTGCGCCGGAGCGTCATGCGGATTTCCGCCGCGCGCCGCCGCCGCCATAGCCTCCGGAATGAGAGGCTTGCAGGATCGAGGTTACGCTTCGCCCGCCGTCGTCACATTGACGATTGTCAGCCATGGTGACCGCTGAACACTGGCATTTTTCAAGGTTGGCGGAATTTGACGCCCGTCAGGGCGCCGACAAATTGGTACGATACAGTGAGCACGACGCGCATCGGAGCTGCGCATGGCCGACGCCCTGTTGATCAAGACGCTAGTCGTGATCCTTGCCTCGGTCTGCGCCATCAGCCTGGTCGCGCACATGAGGCTTCCGGCGGCCGCAGGTTACTTATTGGCCGGCCTGGTTATCGGGCCGCATGGTTTGCATCTCATCGCCACGAGCGATGAAACGAGATTTCTGGCCGAGCTCGGCATCATTTTTCTCATGTTTATGGTGGGTCTTGAGTTCTCTATTTCGGCAATGATTGCCGCACGGCGCGATGTTTTCGGCGCCGGCAGCCTGCAAGTCGGCTTCACCGTTTTGATCATGGCAGGAGTTGCCATGTTGTGGGGCGCCGGCTTACCCACCGCAATGCTGCTCGGCGGCGCGGTTGCAATGTCATCGACTGCCATCACGCTCAAGCAATTGGTCGACCAGGGCGACGTCAGCAGCCGACAAGGCCGTCTGGTGCTGGGAATCCTGCTCTTCCAGGACCTCGCGGTCCTTCCATTTCTCGTTGTCCTCGGTGGATGGCAACAGGGCGGGCCGGAACCGTTGGGAGCGCTGCGCCAGCTCGGAATAGCGGCGATCGCACTCGGCGTCGCAGCTTTCGTTTGCCAACCGGTTTTTCGCACCTGGCTTGCCTGGGTTGCCCGGACGAACTCGGCAGATCTCTTTCTGCTTGCCGTTCTGTTGCTTGCGCTCGGCACGGCATTCGTCGGACACCTGGCCGGCCTTTCCGTGCCGATCGGGGCGTTCCTCGCCGGGATGGTAGTCGGCGAAAGCGATTTCCGTCATCAGGTAGAGGATGATATCCGGCCCTTTCGCGATGTCCTGTTGGGCCTGTTCTTCGTCACCACCGGCATGGAGGTTGATCCATCAACCGTCACTGCAGCACCCATGGCCGTCCTCGCCTGGATGATCGCGTGCCTGCCGGGAAAGGCCCTCGTCGTGATGCTCGTTGGCGCGATCATGCGCTGGCCGGCACCGGTTGGTGCGCGAGCCGCCCTTATTCTAGCACACGGTGGAGAAGATGGTTTGCTGCTACTTACCCAGGCAATGAGAGTAGGTGCCATAGAACCGAACGTTGGGCAGCCTGCTCTCTTGGCCTTGGCCGCAACCATGGCGCTTGGCCCAATGATTCGCTTTCGCAGGGCAAAAAAGGCGGGACACAAGGTGGTCTTCGGCGACGCAGGCCGGAAAAGGATTCTGGAAGCCGCCGGCGTCGCCCGTGCGCGCCTCGTCGTTGTCACGTTTGATCGACGCCATACGGTTGAGCGTGTTCTTCACTATGCACGCGAGCAAAATCCAGCTGTATCCTCCATTGTAAGCGTAGCCGATGATCAAGAACTCTTACCGCTTGCACGGGCGGGAGCCAGCACGGTGTTTCCAGAGAACGTCGCCGCGGGTCTGGCGTTGGCTGATCAAGTGCTTCTCGTCTGCGGCTTCTCCCAAGATAATGCCGCAAACGTCGTCACTACGGTTCGCGCCGAACTCCATCCGGAACTGCGCGGGCGCGTGGGACGCTGAACCGGGTACCCTATCCCTCGCACTAGGCGCATAGTGCAGTCACAAGCTTGTAAGGCGGCCTTGGCCGGATGCACACTCTGACGGGACGCGTACTGCGGCTGGTCTTCAAACCCTAGTGAGGTGGCGATATGTCTTTGACCGCCATGCACGTCGCAACGGTTCTCCTAGTCGCGCTGGTAATGGGGACGACATTGGCGCATGCCCTTGAGATGCCGGCAAAAATGCGCGTATCCGGCTCGTTCTGGGTCGAGTGTCAGCACATTCTCTACCGATTCTTCAGGTATATCGGCGGCCCCATCGAGGTTGCAGCGGTGTTGATCAGCGCGGCGCTTGCCTATTTCACCTTCGGCCGGGCGACCTTTGGCGCCAGCCTTATAGCAAGCATCCTGCTTATCATCGCATTTGTAGTGTGGGCGGTGGTCACGGAGCGAGTTAACCGCCAAGTCGCCAAGTGGACTGCTGCCGACATTCCGCGGGATTGGGAGCGATGGCGCACGCGGTGGGAGTATTCGCATCTGGTACGATTCCTCCTCCACTTCGTTGCTTTCGTCTCATCAGTGGTCGCAACCCTCATGCACGTGCGACAAGTCTAACCGACTAAGTGGCATTCCGGAGCCAACGCCAAGGTTGCTTTTTGTGCGTCCTCAATTCCATCCTCGAAGGAGAGAATATGGACGAAGTCGCCACGGTTACGCGGACGCCCCCCGCCCGGCGGCGGCGAGAAAGGATACACCGACTATCCTTCGCTGGCCCAGGATCGCGGCGAGCAGCCGAAGGCCTGCGTCGACCAGAGCTGGAGGTGAAGCTGCGTCTCAGAAATCCTCACGATCAACGACCTCAGGTTCGGCTCTCCGATTTCCTTATACTGGCGGCGCTCGACTCCAGCGCCTGCCGCTCCTCGCCTGACATTTCCGGTTCGAAGGTCCGCACCACGCCCTCGCGCCCGACGATGCTCGGAAGCGACAGCGTAACGCCAAACTTCTCATTGTAACTGCCGATCGGTATCACCGCACGCTCGTCGCGAAGAATCATTTCCGCGATCCGTGCCGAAACAATGCCGATGCCAAATTGACTCGCAT
>WNFO01001335.1_pt1 | contig 19288 bp, 18 predicted proteins | sample 5400251 | NCBI WGS metagenome assembly WNFO01 (sample SAMN13153354, study PRJNA577476) | soil metagenome | isolation source: 100 cm saprolite under Madrone tree | place: USA:California | collected 2016-06-14
GGCTACGCAGCTGGCTCTGGTGATTGAAGCGGCGCCGGAAAATGGCTTGCCGGCGCGAATCATCCCGGAGTTGGCTTACCGTCCACTGAGTGAAATGCTGAAGCTGCCGCTGGTGGCCAAGCACCTCGGGCCGTTGCTAGAACGGCACCGCAAATCGATTGAAATTTTGCGCGAGCGAATCGAGGCGCGCGACGGCGTTATTTTCTTCGACGTCAGCGACCTGGATCTGGAAGGTTACAACAAATTCATTCCGTACCTGCTGCACCCGGAATGCGTGTACTCCGTGAGCGTCAGCGCCTCGTCAGCGCGCGCAAAAGTTTCCTTGGGCACAAATCCCTGGAATCAAGCGAACGCCAATCAGAACCTAGCATCACTGGCGGAAAAATTCGGCGGCGGCGGCCATCCGCGGGTGTCCGCCATTTCGTTCGAACCAGGAGACGTGCCGCGAGCGCGCGAAGTTGCGCGCGGGCTGGCAGCCACGCTACGCGCAAAATAGAGCGATTTAGAGGGCTTTGGAGCGATTCCCGTCGTTCGACAAAACTCGCGGTCCCGTGTAAAATTCTAAAATCAACTTGTGGACCGGTAGCTCAATGGTAGAGCAGCTGACTCTTAATCAGCGGGTTGGAGGTTCGAGTCCTCCCCGGTTCACCACTGTTTCTTTCTAACTTCTTGAAACATAACTAATTGACCTTCCGCGGCTCTTGCGAGCCGGCCGCCAATTTAGGCACATCTGGGAACAAAACCCCCGCGACTCGATCGACCGCACGCCGCTGCGAGTCGGGAATTGCATGCATGTAGGTGTTGAGTGTTGTTTCTATGTCTGAGTGGCCCAGAATTGCCTGAGCGGTTTTTATGGATTCGCCCACCTCGCCTAGCAACGTCGCGTTGCCATGCCGAAACGAATGCCAAGATACTCTCGGCAACTTAGCGCAGTCGCATGCAGGAGCTAGCACACGGTTGTAAAGGTTCTTGGGGCTGAGTGGCGTTCCTTTCGTTGTGCAGAAGACGAGATCTTGGGGCATCGTCCGCAGGCAACCGGTACGATGGGTTTCGAAGGCTGCGCGGAGTGCAGAGCTCATCGGAATCACTCGCCGACTGCTCCGGGTCTTCGGCGTCCCAAACTTCCCGTCAGAGTACGTCTCCGAAACCGCGATGTTGCCACGGATGAAATCAAGCCGGCTCCACCTGAGCGCGAGGATTTCTCCGATCCTCATGCCAGTGAGCACCGCTGTAACGACAATCGTGCGGCACGGTTCTGATAGCCTAGTCAGCAACTCTTGAATCTGCGCGGGTGCCAAGAAGCGGCGCTCTTTCTTGGCTTCTCTATCGCCGATCTGGATACCGTGCGCTGGATTGTGTTCGAGATAACCACACTCGACAGCTGTCCGAAGCACCTTTGCAAGCGTGACCCGAATGCCATGAACCGTCGAGCTCGAATATCCTGTGCGCTTGGTCGTGAGGAGTAATTGTTGGATGGCCGCCCGGTTCACATCACACATTCGAAGTGATCCGAGTGCAGGCAAGACGTACTTGTCCAGATTGAATTGGTAGATTCGAGCGCTACTTGGTTTTAGGGCAAGCAACGCGCCAGCCTCCCAATACTCCCTTGCAAACTTCTCAAGAGTCATCATCGGTCGGGCGCGATGTAGTCCCTGGTTTATTTCAGACACTCGTTTTTGAAGAAGCGAGCGAGCCTCACGTCGGGAGAGTTCACTTACCCCACCGAGTACGACGGTTGGTTGCGTGCGGTGCAGCGTCCCGTCTTCTCGGATCACGTCCTCCCTCCAACGTGCGACCCAGACTTTTTTGCGTTTACCACGAATGAATAGACTCCCGTCCTGATAACGCGGGCGTGCCATTCTTTCCTTTCCGTTGGCTCGTCCGCATTTCCTTGCGTCACTCTTGAGTGTAGCTCGACTGTCAAGCACTATGACGGGCTCCGCGTTGATCTTCGACCCAGGCATGGATTTCATCCTCGCGGAAACGCCAGTATTTTCCGAGGCGATAGCCTGGCAATCTCTCCACCGATCTCTTACGCATGCGTCCGTATACCCAGGAGACGGGGACGTGCAACAGAGAAGCCACCTCCTCGACCGTCAACAGTCGATTCGGTTCGCGTCTTTTCGTTCCTGTGGACTTGTTCGCCTCTTCAGGGAGCAGTATCTGAAGAGTTTCAACCATCCGCGGTTCGGACAATGGCTGGAATTCAGCTTTCACGTTTCCTAATCTTGTCGGTTGTTGTCTCGGTGACGAATTCACTGCCAGGCGCAAGCCATGCACTCTTTGCGAGTCTGGGTTCTTGCGCACACGGGATTGCGTTGGACGGGACTTCATGTTTGTTAAGCGGTCCTGGTAAGAGCCTCTCCTTTGGGCTGTTGTTGAGTATGGTTGTTGGCGTGTTGGCCCGACCAGTGCTTGCACTCTTCATCCTGAACAGGAGTTTGGGCGCCTCGCTCGTCACGTAAGAAGCGTTCGCGTCGATGAATTCGGCGTATCCGTCCAGGTTGTGTCTGACTTCGTCCTCCAATCGAACTTGAAGAGTTGTAGTTTTTGGTTGTCTCAATGGTGCTTTCAGAAGTGCCAAGTCTTTCTCCTTCTATGGTTATTCGTGATGTATTACAGCTTGCATTACAAACTGCTTGCTCCGACTCCTGCGCGCGGCCAATACACGGCCTCGAGCTGCTCGGGGCGGGCGGGAGCGATCCCACGAAATTTTGGGCGGCGGAAAGCCCCCAAAAGTGGGGTCGCTCCCGCCCGTTTGAGTCTTTTTTCCACGGTGACTTTTCCTTTCAATGCCGTCTCCATCTCCTTCGAGTCGAAGAAATTGCTCGAGCCACAGGGTGATGAAAAAGGAGAAGAAGAAGGTGGAGGACGTAATCCTTGCCTTCTTCACCCATTCCCTTCAGGTTCCCGCTCGGCAATGCCAACTTGGGGGAGCAATTCCGTCGTGAAGTGCGCGGTGACAGGGTGGTTGGCCCCGCCGAACCCTTCGTGGATGTCAGCCTCGCTTACTCGCCCTGCTTTCCATCCGCGATACAAATGTTCGAATCGGTCTCCGGCGAATCGCGACTTGGCCTGATTACCGAAAATTAGGTCGCCCTCGGTCACAGATGCGTACCGCCTGAGGTCCCACGCCTTGCGGATTTGGAAGTATCGGCAGAGCTCCGCCGATACGTCAGATCCTAACGGAATAGCCGCAACGGAATTGAATAGTTCTTTGGCCTTTTCGAAGTGAGAATCCACTCTTGCCAGATAGAGAAATCGGAACTCGGAGAGCTGCCGAAACAGTGAGAGGTAAACTCTCAGATGATGGACAAATTCGGTGAGGCTTGCCTCCAGTCCTTGGAGATAGGTAAACGTCACCACAGACAAGGGAGAAGAAGCGTCGCTAGCGATAAACATTGGGAACTTGTCAACGAAGTAGCGCACGGTGGGTTGGGAAGTTTTCTGCCCGTAGTAAATCTTCGCGGGAAGCAAGTGAATCGGGACCTTCAACTGGTCACAGAAATAGCTCACCTTTTCCGGTTCAGTTTCAAAGTATTCCCACTGCGGATGGGAGAGGACAAAATCGAGGATTCCAATGCGCCGCTGGATGTATTCGAGTTCGTGTTCCCGGCGGTTGCGAAGGTTCTCCCGACCGATCTGGCGGTACAGCCTGCGCGAGAACACGTGATAGACGTTGCCGCTCTTTGGGAAGTATTCTGTGCGTGCGTGTTTCTTGGTGTGAAGTTTGCCCCAGAAGGCGGTCGTGCGCTTACCCCAATGGCCACAGGTGAAGGTGAGGAATTGACGTGCCACAAAGTAGCCGGAATGGGTGGCTACGATGTAGAGAAATCGAGCTTCGGTTTCGGTGTAACCCAGGGTTTGCAAGGCTTCGAGGTGTGACGGCTTGATGTTCATGAAAAGAGGATTTGGGGGAACAACCAGTGTGGCACTTGGAGGTTGCAGCGATAGGGCCAAGCGATTGTGCTGAACTCTTGGGTTGGAGTTTGAACTGATGCTGTCATTTGTATGCCTCATCCTCCTGGGATAGCTGATTGCGCCTTGATCTGCCTCAAGGCACACGTCGAGCGGGCGTTCCAACGGCAGGGTTTCTACCTTCGCGCCCAGCCCGGGACCATTGAGCGAAACGCACTCAAGCTAGGCGGCTGACCGAAGTGGGACGGCTCCACCAAGCCCACGGGGAAGATCGGAAAGAACCCCCGCTATATACTCAGAGGCCTCAAAAAAGGAAAAAGGCAACAAGAAAATCGAAAAATCTTTTTCGGCCCGAATGGCGAATCGGACGGTTTCCCCATTCGTTGTGTATCTACGTGAATTTCTTGGACTTGGAGGCTGACCGCCTTTGCGCTTCTTTCCTCTAGTTTTAGTTGGCTGAAGTACTCCGGGCCGCGCTCAGATGTTTAGGCCACAATGACGAGGGTTTGCTGGCCCATTAACAAGCCGGATAGACGAGTCCCCAAACTAACCTGGCGCGAAGCGGTCCAAAACGGCGACCCTACAACAAAAGAACCTACGACCCGGTGGGCAACCGCACGCAAAAGGTGTCGACCATTCCTGGGTTCCCGGGCGGGTTGACGAATTACAACGCCAACGATCAACTCAGCACCGACACCTACGACGCCAACGGGAATACCACGGCCTCCATCGGTCTCGGCTATGCCTACGACTTCGAGAATCACCTGATCCAGCAAGGCGGAATCAGCCTCCTCTACGACGGGGACGGCAACCGCGCCTCGAAGACCGTGGCGGGTGTGAAGACCACCTATCTGGTGGACACGCAGAACCCCACGGGGTACGCGCAAGTGGTTACCGAGACCACCGGCAACACCACGCGGCAATACGTGCTGGCGCTGGAACGCGTGAGCGAGCGGATCGCTGGCGGCACGACCACCACGCGCTTCTACGATTACGACGGCCACGGCTCGGTGCGCGCGTTGACCGACACCACGGGCAACGTTACCGACACCTACGACTACGACGCCTTCGGCAACTTGCTCCACTCCACCGGCACCACGCCAAACGTCTATCTCTACTCCGGCGAACAGTTCGACCCCGACCTCAACCTCTACTACAACCGGGCTCGGTACTTGAATGTTTCAACGGGCCGCTTCTGGTCAACGGACACCTTGCAGGGACGCGATACACAACCGCTTAGTTTGCACAAGTACATTTACGCCAGCGCCGATCCGGTCGATAGGGTCGATCCTAGCGGAAACGATGATATGGTCGAATTGGCCGCAAGCTTTGGTATTTCCTCAACCATTAACTCCTTCAATAGCCTTCAATTTTCGGGTGCATTGAATCTTTTTGCTGGACATGCAGGTGTAGATTGCCACCTCCACCCATGCTATGTGGAAGAAAATAGCGCAGAGAGGGTGACTCAACCAGATTGGCGGGCGCCGGGAACGGATGAGACGTTCGTCACATATAAAGTATTTTATAAATTTCGCGGCCAGACTATCCGGGTCGATCACGCTAAAATAGTTCTGTTGGAAGAATTCATTTCAGGCGACAACGGTTCGGGCGCATGCACAAACGGATGCACTAACAGTCCAAGTGAGAACGTCGATGGCATATTCGTAGACGAGATAACAGCGGGAACCACCGGGCCTACCGACCTGCGCCAGAAGTTTTTTGTTGAAAAAGGTCAGGTAAAAATCTTTCACATTTTTGAGGGCGTTGAGATTGGCGGCGGCTACTCTCAAATATTGCACATCTACCGAAAGGGACGTCCCGGCTACAAAGTAGAAGACTAGTCGTGGGGAGAGATCATGTTGGGCCTATCCGTCAAGAAGATAGTAACTGTAGTGGCGGTAGCAGCGGCGTTCATCTTCTGCTTCTACCTATACGGGGCGAAGTATGGGGTTTCCAAAGCCCAGCGTCCCACAAGGTTTCCCGAAACGCGCACAGTGGTCGAGGCTGATTTTTGGCTGAGCTGGAGCCACTCTGAGCGCATCAACTTCCTCAAAGGATATCTTGCTGGATATCAGCATGGACGTAGGACTGGCTGTATTGACGCAGAGGCGATGGTCCGCGACAAAAGAGCGGATTATCCTGCCCTGGATCTATGGCCTGAGTGTTTCAGCAAAGGCAGCCGATTCGGCAATGGCTTGGACTCCTACGAGAAAGCGATGACTGAATTGTATTCCAAGTATCCCGCCGATCGGGATCTGCCCTTGAGCCTATTATTGGACAAGCTCTCGGATTCGGAGCACATGACGACTGAAGAAATCCACCGATGGCTGGCAACGATGAACTCAAAACAGTAATAAGGCTTTGTCTCAGACCAACAAGCGTGTGGCTCCGCCTGGTCGTGATCCAATGAAAAAAGTATTGGCGGGTGGCAGGCCCTTAGCCGCAGGGCAGGATTCGGGTGCCACATGCTTCGCTTTTTGAAGCGTGCGGGTTTTGACTTTTCTCGTTAGTATCAGCGCGAAATGATCGGACTCCTCCGCCAACTCTTCGCCACAATCCTTACAATTACGGTAAGCGCATGAAGAAGACCAACACTGTGGCAATGGATCCGTTGATCGAAGGTTACTTGAGTTACCTCGATAAAGTGGGGCGCAAGACACCACGCACCATCATCGACGTGCGTTGTACGCTGCGCCGCGCCACAACGCAGTTCGAACGAACGCGTCCCGGTGTGGCGCTATGGCATCTTGCGCTGGAGGATTATTTGCATTGGCTCGAAGCCGAGCGCCAGTGTGGCTGCACTGAAAGCAGCCTGGCCAAGTATCTCAGCCACGTCCGCGGACTGCTCGAGTACGCCTGGCGCAGTGGCCGCGCCGAACGCAACGTCCTCGATGGCTTCAGCCTGCAGCATTCCTTGCGGCGTTCGGAACCGCAGACTCTCAACCTGGAACAAGCCGAGCGGCTGGTGCGAGCGACCTCCACGCCCGGGCCCACAGCACGCCGCGATCGACTGATTATCTTGCTGCTGTATGGCTGCGGGCTACGCACCAGCGAACTGTGCGCGCTCGACGTTGCGCATGTGAACCGGGAGCGCCAGGAACTGCTGATCCTCAAAGCCAAGGGCGATCGCCCGCGCGCCATTCCCATTCCCGAGGCTCTTTATACCGAACTGCTCGCTTACTTGCTGGAGCACGGAAGACGCGGGTCGCTGTTTCGCACCAGCATTCATAAGCGGCGCCTGCGGACTCACGATGTGTGCGAGATCGTAGCGACCGCCGCAGCTCGCGCCGGACTACAGGCCGGCGTCACGCCGCGCACGCTCCGACATAGTTTCGCGACTCACCTGATGGATCGTGGCGTTGATCTGGCGGTGATTTCCTCGCTGATGGGGCATCGCAGTCCGCAGGAGACCGGCGTGTACCTGCATGTTTTGCCGGAGAGACCCCAGGCTGCGGTGCGCAAGCTAGCGATCGGAAATCAGTAGATGAGGACATGCTGGGAGCCCAAGGGGTTGGCGATCGTCGTTTCCAGGCCATGTCGATGCGAGATTTTTATTGAAAAGCATGGAATCGGAGGCTGCTCATGAAATGGTCGTTCTGGATCGAGCTCTATATTCGCACACACTGCGTTGCGCGAGGCTTGCGCCCGCTCACCGTCGCCGCTTATGAGGACGCCCTACAGCAGTTCCGCGAATGGGTGCGCACGACGCTAGAGGATCGCGCCCCTGACCAGCTCACCGCACGCGATGTGCTCGCTTACCTGCAGCATTTGCGCGAAGTGCGCGGCAACGGCGATTCCGCGGTGAACCGCGCCGTGGTCATCCTGCGACGCTTTTATCGCGCCATAGTGGCCATGGGCTATCTGGATCACGCTGCGAATCCCTTGATCGGTTTCCCGTCGATCAAGGCTGTACCGCGCAAGCTGCCCGTCGCTCTTTCAACGGAGCAGATGAGCCGATTGCTAGCTGAACCCAAGCCCGACACGGTGATTGGTCTGCGGGACCGCGCGATACTCGCGTTGCTTTACGGTACCGGCATTCGCGCTTCCGAATGTGCTTCGCTGCGCAGTGGTCAAGTGGATCTGGCCCAACTGACCATCACCGTGCATGGCAAAGGTGGACACCAGCGAGCCATCCCGTTGAGCCCCGAACTCGCCCAGGTACTCCGAGTCTACGCGCAGGCCCGCGGCCCCGCGCTCCCCGCCGCGCCCTTCTTTCGCTCGCGTTTCGGACGCTCGCTCTCGCGTGGCAGCATTTACGAACGCGTGCGTACCTGGGGTCAGCGCAGCCGCGTCGGCTTTCCGCTCTCCCCGCATCGGTTGCGGCACACTTTTGCGACTCACCTGGTGCGCGCGAAAGTTGGCCTGGTGACCATCCGCGATCTGCTCGGCCATCGGCTGATCACCAGCACGCAAATCTATTTGCACGTCACCGCCGACGATCTCCGCGACGCCGCAGCACGGCATCCCATCAGCAGGTTGCTCGATACCATCAAGCATTTGATTCCCAGCGGGCCGCTGCTGTTCCAAAAGGCTCACCCGCTCTGCTGCAGCGGATAGCTACGCTATCCGCTGCAGCAGACAGTCACAACTCATCCCTTCCCACGCACCGGACCACCGGTGAGAGTGAACTGCGTTTCAAAAACAGTTTCCACGGGAAACAAGTTTAGTTCTTGGCTCTCGGGCTCTCTGAGAGTAGTATCAATCCCGGTGTTAGCCTTGTTCGGACCTGCCCAAACACCCTGTCGTGCTTCGGCAACCAACGAGTCAGTCACCCTGCACGAGCCCTCCACTCGAACTAAATACACCTACGACCCGGTGGGGAACCGCACGCAGAAAGTGTCCACGCTGCCGGGGTATCCGGGCGGGTTGACGAATTACAACGCCAACGACCAACTTAGCACCGACACTTACGACGCCAACGGCAACACCACGGCTTCCATCGGGCTCGGGTATGCCTACGACTTCGAGAATCACCTGATCCAGCAAGGGGGAATCACCGTCATCTACGACGGGGACGGCAACCGCGCCTCGAAGACCGTGGCGGGCGTGAAGACCACCTATCTGGTGGACACGCAGAACCCCACGGGCTACGCACAAGTGATTACGGAGACCACCGGCAACACCACGCGGCAATACGTGCTGGGGCTGGAACGCGTGAGCGAGCGGATCGCTGGCGGCACGGCCACCACGCGGTTCTACGATTACGATGGGCACGGCAGCGTGCGAGCGCTGACGGACACGACTGGCGCGGTCACCGATACCTACGACTACGACGCCTTCGGCAACTTGCTCCACTCCACGGGCACCACACTCAACAATTATCTCTTCGCCGGCGAACAGTTCGACCCCGACCTCAACCTCTATTACAACCGCGCCAGATACTTGAACACCACCACAGGCAGATTCTTTAGTGGAGACCCGTCCGAAGGGAGCCAGGACGATCCGACCACGCTTCATAGGTATTTGTATGCTAGGAACAACCCCGTCAACCTATTTGATCCGTCCGGGCTGGATTTTACGTCGGACCCTGGCACTGGAGCTGAAGTACAAGCTGCAATCGGCGAGCAATTCTTATTGCAGTTTGGTAGTAATGGGTGCGTTGACCAACAGCTAGTTGCCATCCTGGCAAGCGATTGCGGTGCGGGTCGGGTAGTTGGACTGCCATTTCCCGGCGGGCTGCGACCGGACCTTGCAAATATTCAAACGGGAGCACTGTTTGAAATCAAACCCATAAAGTCTGCCGCTGACGGGTTGGAGCAGCTCTTTACGTACCGAACTTTGTTGTCACTAGCTGACGGGAAAGGGAGGAATTGGCACCTAGGATCTGCGGTGGAATTTGTTCCGCCAAGAACCATCCCTCTAGGAAGTGCTCGCGTTGCTTACGTTGCACCGCCAGTTTTTGGTGTGATTGTATATTTTGTTGCGGATGCCAAAGACGCCTTCGATTTGAGCTTATTGCTGGCGTCAAGAATTCTTCCGGCGTTGTTAAGCCGTGCCGGAGCTGCAGCCGCGGCGCGTGGAGTTTCCAACGTAATCTCAATCTCGAGAGGAGTTGGAATTGCTGGGGCTGCTGCTCAGGCCCAGACTGCGGAGATCGAAACGGATGCCGGTGCAGCAGTGCTGGAAGACGTAGCTTAAAGTTGGGATGAGTTTTTGATATGCGCGATCTGAAAAAAGCGGCTGCCGATCTGAAGGCATATATGGACAAAAGGTCCAGCCTCCAGGAACAGCTTGGAGGTGCTCCTCTGGAGTTTCGGCAGAGATATCGAGTCTGGTGTCTGGCCGAGTGTCAGGAGGAGTTTGCTCGCGATTTTCGCCTTCTGAAGATGGTACGTAACAATGTCGTTTCTGGATTCCTGGAATACCTCAAAACTATCGATTCGCCAGGGGAGCAACGCAACCTCGTGTTGGCTTTGTGCAAGAGATTCCATTGGCAGGAGTTACTTGGCGCTGAGGAACAACCACAAATCGAGCGGTTCGTCCAATTTTTTACGGTTCCCTTCCAACACTCAGGGGGCGAAATGGTGTCCTCCCTTCGGGTGTCCTCAGACCAATTGGCTTTACAGGACAGATACTTTCAGCGCCGCGTGAGCAAAAAAGCGGTCACTCAAGCCCTTCGGGAGGAAGCAAGAAAACTACAGGGAGGGCCGCTAGGTGAGCTGATTCTAGACCGAGACTCGGCACTTTGGTTTGAACGAAGATTATCTACGTGGTTCTTAGTTACGGCTTTCGATTTTAGTGGCTCAAGCCAGCTTAGGTATTGCCAGACCATGTATGCTTCGTCAGGAGGGCTAGAGGGTACTCAGATTTCGAGCGGAATTTCAATACTTGACTGGATGGGGATCATGCCAAAGACAACATGGTCGTGGCTGGTTCCAGAAGATGCTCCGACTGTTGTGGCGTCGGTCCACGAACTGTGCACGCATTTCTTGAGCGCGGCGGAAACGTTGCTTACCGGGCTGGTGGCAGGCCCTTAACCGCCGGGCGAGATTCGGGGCCGCATGCTTCGGTTTTTGAAGCGTGCGGGTTTTGACTTTTCCTATTAACATCACTGCGCAATGGTCGCGCTTTTCCGCCAACTCCTCGCCGCAACTTTGACCTTGCTTATCACCATTCCGGCAGACGCTATTTCGTACGACCCGGTGAGGAACCGCACGCAGAGAGTGTCCACGCTGCCGGGCTTTCCGGGCGGGCTGACGAATTACAACGCCAACGACCAACTCAGCACGGACACCTACGACGCCAACGGCAACACCACGGCTTCCATCGGGCTCGGCTATGCCTACGACTTCGAGAATCACCTGATCCAGCAAGGGGGAATCACCGTCATCTACGACGGGGACGGCAACCGCGCCTCGAAGACGGTGACGGGGGTGAAGACCACCTATCTGGTGGACACGCAAAACCCCACGGGCTACGCGCAAGTGATTACCGAGACCACCGGCAACACCACGCGGCAATACGTGCTGGGGCTGGAACGCGTGAGCGAGCGGATCGCTGGCGGCACGACCACCACGCTGTTCTACGATTACGACGGGCACGGATTGGTGCGCGCGCTGACGGACACCACGGGCAACGTTACCGACACCTACGACTACGACGCCTTCGGCAACTTGATCCACTCCACGGGTACCACGCCCAACAACTACCTCTTCGTCGGCGAACAGTTCGACCCCGACCTCCACCTCTACTACAACCGCGCCCGCTACCTGAGTGTTTCTACTGGCAGATTCTGGTCAATGGACACCGACGAGGGGAGAGATATTGTTCCGCTTTCCCTGCACAAGTACCTTTACGCAAATGCGAGTCCCGTGAATCGTAGGGACCCTACTGGCCATGACGACCTCGGCGAAATAGCGGCAGCCGGCGGAATTTCGGGAGTAGAGGACGCCTCGGCGGCAGAGGCAGATTCACTTGCGCTCCGTGTCTTTAACACTTTGACGAGCAGGGGTGCCACATTCAGAATCCTTGGCACGGCCTCCAGTTCAATTCCGGCTTTCAAGGCGCTTGAAACTGCCTTCGAAGAAAACGAAGGCATCATCGTTGAGCTGCAAGATGAGCTCTTTGCAATCCGCTATGTTGCTACTGAAGCTGAAGCAGACGGCATTTGGTGGGGCACTCAACTGTTTAATAGTACGCAGCAAGCGATTGACGCCTTGGCGCTGAACCCTGCGTGGGGAAACACGGTGCAGGAAATAGTGTTTGGGGTGATACCTAAAGGCGCGCAGCTTATAGTGGGGTTTGCAGCGAGCCAAGGCGCCTTATCCGGCGGCGCGTTTCAAATCCTTGCGGACAGCCAAACATTGATCACAATCGCTCTCATGGAGTAACCAATTTGAAGCAAAACGTAAAACTCCAGATATCGAGGACTTCGTCTCCCAGGCAACCCTCAGAATATCTGAGGATGCCCGCAGGTGAGGAGTATCCTTCGAATGATGGATCTTTCTTGCTGCAGCTTTTGAAGGATTCGGAAATTCGGTTTGGTCCGGCGTTCTATAAGGCGGCAATTTATGCCGGTGACGGAAAACTTATCTCCGATTTTGGGGCAAGGCGTTTTTTCTCCTATTCCGGATACGGACAGAATTCGTCGAGGTGGACAGGACCATGGAGTCCGACATCGCCAATAGTGGCGCTCGTAGAGCTCCTGAGCACGCATGCAGAACCAGGAACCAAAATAACGCGCATGAATATTTTTGATGTGTCGCGGCAGGTGCCGCTCGCCGCGTGGGAATTTGAATCTCTCGTCACGCACAGGATGTGGAGTTCGGATGGACGGTTATACTTATTCCGGGACGTCTATGCGATCTACGCCTGCTCGGTTGAGCAAGGCAATCTCATTCCGCTATCGACTTCGAAGACCCCGCACTGCTTCCTGCTCAAAGATAGATTTCTGTGCGTGATCGAGACAACCGGTGAAATTTCCCTTTTCGAAGCGTACTCGGGAAGCCCGCTCGATACTAATCATATTTCTGAACCAGATTACACGGTCAAAAATGCCGTGATTGATGAGAAAAGAGAAAACATCTCCGTCATGCTAAAACGTCAGGCTGAACCCGGCGGAGAGGAGCTATGCTATTCGGTTTCGATCTGCCCTGCGGACTGATGTTCATCACCCAGACGCGCATTGGGACTACAACCCTTGGACATGCTGGAACTCACCTTGGCAGAACATTCCTGCGGGAGGGCCCACGCCACCGTCACCAGCACCAACGTCAGGGACACCGTAGGCAAGGGGCAGAACCAATGACAAAACGGAGGCCGCTCTTCATACAGCAGGACAATGGCCGGCCTATTTTGCTCGATTACTACGACGGCGCGTACGATCGATACGCAGTCTTCGGAGAGCCTGGGAGCATTCGCTTTCTTTCTGGAAGGCTTCTGCAAAGGAACGGCTAGTGAGGCTTCGTTGCGGAGTATTGAGCAGGTGGTACTTGCGACGCCACTTGTTGATGTCCGGCTTGTCAGGTCTGATGCCGAGAGCATCAGTGCCAGCGCCTCGGACCACGGAACCGTCATTGAGTGGACCAATCACCAACACGGCTGGGAACGCGTTATTGGGTTGCTTGGGCCACTCGCCGAGTTCGGTTGCGAGGGCAAGAGTGGGCATCAGTATCTGACCTCGCCGGACGTCCGTATCCTCGTGGAACTGGCCCTCCTGGAGTAGGGCAGTCTGTGGCTGAATGCGCTGTCACCAGCCGCCCAGCATCGGCACGGAGGTGCTGGGAGTTACCGTGGAGCGGCAAGGCAAGAGCGGCGTCTACGACGCCGGGAGTAGGGTAGACACGTCACCCCAGAATGGGTGCTATACAGCAACTTTCGTTGCTGTATAGGAACCATCAAGAAACCAGCGCCTTACAAAATCTCCGGCGCTGCACAGCGCCCGCGCGGTTCCTCAACAGAAACTCATTGAAAACAAGGACCCGCGGTTTAAGGAAGAAAGGAGCACGGCACGTCATGAGGTTACTGGATGCGCTCGCGAGTGAAGCGGTCGCGACCAGCCCAGTAAGGACACTGCGGGCAGGATTTTCCCTCGGCGTAGTCGATGCCTTCCTCATGAGGACATCCGATGAGGCCATCGGTGACGATCACGGACTTGGCGGCGTGCTCTTTGAGAAAGTCGAGAACCTTCTCACCAACGACGGAGTTGGAGCGCACGTCGGAGTCTTCGGAGAACCAACGTTCAAGGGGGTCGGGTTCGCGGCCTTCGTCACGCACGATGGCGACAACGACTTTCGTAGCGAGTTCGGCGGTGGGGCCGTAGAAAGCAATTGTGGCGATAGGGTAGCCGCGAAAGCCCTGCTTGACTTTCCTACGCAACCACGGCGACGGCGGCTCCCATTTCTTGATCATGGAAGTTCAACTTTGCGAATCTGTTTAGTAGGACGTCGAGGGGATTAGAAATAATGACCTGCCCTGAAACCCAATCAGAATCATACGACAATTTGAAGGCTTCCGAAATCTGGGCACAAGTTTAGGAACAAAACCCCGCCAAACACCATGAAAAACCTTGATACAGGACGCAAGGAAATGCTTGAAGAACCAACTACATAGCATTTCTGGATTTAACAGCGGGTTGGAGGTTCGAGTCCTCCCCGGTTCACCAAAATTCGCTCCTAACTTCTGGAACTCTTCTTCCCTGAAACTGCAACTGGCCTGAGATGCAAAATTGTGGTTCACTCTTGATTTGCCAAGCACTGAGCTCGTGAAGAGAGAGCGTCGCAGCTTAATGAAAAATTCCAGAATATTGGGCTATTTCTTGTTGTTCTTTGTTTTTCTCCTCTCACCCCTTGGTGCGGAACCGCTGCTACCTCATCTTTTCAGCGATCACATGGTGATACAACGAGACACAGAAATTCGGATTTGGGGCTGGGCCGATGCGGGAGAGAAGATTTCCGTCAGCCTTGCCGCCAACAGCAGCCAGGTGACTGCAGACTCTGATGGCAACTGGAAAGTAATACTTCCCGGAATGAGGGCGGGCGGTCCATTCACTTTGCTGGTGCAAGGTAAGAAAACGGTTGTATTCAGAGACGTGATGCTAGGGGAAGTATGGGTCGCATCGGGCCAATCGAATATGACTTATGCTCTGAGCGGCGCCACTGGCGGCGAAAAAGAAATCTTTCACGCGACTTATCCAGGCATAAGATTCTTCACTGTTCCAAGGGAAATCGCGATTGCGCCGCAACCAGATACGCTGCCAGCGACGTGGGAAGTGTGCTCCCCCGAGACAGCTAAGAGCTTTTCGGCCGTGAGTTACTTTTTTGCGCGCGACTTGCACAGGGCCCTGAGTGTTCCCGTTGGAATCATACTTAGTTCCTGGCCGGGTAGTGCCGGTGAGGAATGGATGGATCCAGATTCGCTGCGGCGCGAGCCTGTCCTCAAGCCGATAGCAGAGCGATGGGGAGCATCAGCCACGGAGGTGAAGTCCTACGCTGCGCATCCTGCGGAATTCTCGATGGAGTTCGATGATTTTGAACTCCTGCGCGCTGGGAATGACTCCGATGATCCCGTGATACTGAGCAACTTCGACGATGGCACAGCGCTAGTATCTACAGGCGGAAATTGGAGTTACGACTGGCAAGGCGCTCCGCACAGCGTGTTCGAGCTGCTGGCGCCGGGGAGGGGCGGCAAAGGTTTTGCCGCGCGCGTGAAGGGGACGCTCGATGGCGCAAGTTCGTCACGGATCACGGCCACCTTCAAGCAAGATAATTCTGCCTTCAACCTAACCTCCTTTGCGGGAATACGCTTTTGGGTGCGAGGAAATGGAAGCTTTCAATTTCGGACACTCCAGCCGACGATTCAAGATTACGACGACTACTCGACCGGCGACTTTCAGGCCGCTCCAGAATGGAAACAAATCACAATCTGGTTCAAAGATTTGAAGCAGGCTGGATGGGGAGTCTATGCACCCCTGACCGTCAATGCGATTAGCGGCTTTATGATCACCAACATGACTACCGTGGGAGACCCTCCGCGCCCTCCCTCTGGCCTGTATCAGGGCATGATCGCACCACTTCAACCGTACTGGATTCGCGGCGCGATTTGGTACCAGGGAGAAGGAATGCTTGGCGAGCGGAGCAGTATCGTACTCTCCTGCCTGCGCTAATTGCTGGATGGCGCAAGGGGTGGGGCGAAAGAGACTTTCCTTTTTTAATCGTGCAATTGCCTAATCAGGGATCGAGTCCGGAACTCGGCGATTCACTGTGGGCAGAGTTGCGCGAAGCTCAATTATTGACGGCAAGAAACGTAATTAACGCGGGTCTCGCGGTCACGATTGATACGGGAGACCCGCACAATCCGCATCCGCCGCGCAAGGCGGAGATTGGCGAGAGCCTCGCGCTCTGGGCGCTCGGGACGGCCTACGGCAAGAAGCTCGTTTACTCCGGACCGCTGTACGATTCTGCGCAAGTGGCCGGCAACCACATGCGAATCCGATTCCAATCGACGGGTTCTGGCTTGGAAGCTCGGGGAGAAACCCTGAAAGGATTTGCGATCGCCGGACCGGACAGGAAATTTCACCGGGCGGAAGCGCACATCGAAGGTGAAGAGGTAATTGTGTCTAGCGAGAGCGTTCCTCATCCGGTTGCCGTGCGCTACGCGTGGACGGATAGTCCGGAGGGCAATCTATTCAATAAAGAAGGACTCCCAGCATCGCCTTTCCGGACGGACGATTGGCCCGGAGCATCAACCGGAAAGCGGTGAGGTGGTTTTCAAAGTGTTAGCGCGCGATCCACGGTTTCCATACGTTTCTGAAGGGTCTTCATGAATACTCAAGAGGCAAAGAGGAACGGCGCTTGCGACGTCCTGAAGCTTCCGTTGATTGCGGTGTTCACGATCGCGCTTACGGTTGCCGCAGGAGGTATTGCGCAGAACTCGAAGCCACCCGTGTCACCTGCCGTATCGGCTAGGAACATCCTGGGATGGCAGCCTGCGCGCCTCGGCGCGCCCCTACTCAAGGATCCGATTTGGGTTTACAACGATTGGTCGGCTTACGATGAACTTTCCGACAATATTCCGCTGACTGAAGAGTTGGCTATGAAGGAGCTGGACGAAATTATCCGGCTGCGGAGCTTGGGCGTCCGTTTCGATTACTACATGATGGATGCTTTCTGGTTTGCGCCAGAGGGGGGCTACCGAACTTGGCGCAAGCCGAACTGGCCTGATGGTCCCGATGCGTGGATTGCGAAATGTAGGGCGAATGGACTGCTTCCCGGGATGTGGTTTGGAACGAACGAACTTGTGAAGATCGATGCCGCGCCACAATGGAAGGATTCGCTCACGGCAAGGGGCGGCTCGATGTCGTTTTACGAAGGTGGGTTTTTGAAGGATTTCATGAGTGTGCTGCAATACTGGTACGACCATGGCATTCGCATGTTCAAGTTTGATTTCGTGGACTTCGGCGCCGCTACACCGACGGCTGAGAAAACGCAAACGCCGGAAGACATTCACGCGAAAAATGAAATTGCATTTCGCCAAGCGCTGAAGAAATTCCGCGCAAAGAATCCCGATGCAGTACTCGTTGCATTCAACGGACTTGGCGGCGACGTGGAGTCGACCGCGGGGCCGTTTCCGTTTCGCAATCCCGTCGATCTGCGCTGGCTGGGAGTTTTTGATTCGCTCTACTCGGGGGATCCGCGTCCATCGGACGTGCCCGAGGTAAATTTCTGGAGGTCAATGGACATTTACAGCGATCACATGGTGCGCCGCTACGAGCAGAGCTTTCTTCCGTTGGAACGAATTGATTCGACTGGTTTCATGATTGGAAATACCGGGACTATTTACTACCGCAAGACGAATGCGTGGAAGGGAATGCTGTTCTTGATGGCCGCGCGGGGCGGCTGGGTGAATACGATTCATGGCAATCTGGAATTCCTGGATGACGAAAAGGCCAAATGGTTCGCGAAGGTCCAGAAAATCTACGCCAGCTTGCAAGCCATGGGCAGGACAAAGACGTTCGGCGGGATTCCGGGCGATGTTCAGCCCTACGGATTCGGGTCGCTGGATTCCGATGGGGCAATCTACACGGTGATGAACCCTGCGCAAGCCGTTGACGAAATTGAAATGCCGTTACTTTCGCAGACACAGAAACGGTTGCAAGGCGGACGTATGATTTTCCGCGACGCCGGTTTCTTGCCTGTTCTCAGTGGCAACAGCATCAAGCTCGGGCCGGGCCAGATGGCGGCAGTAGGCTTTGGGCGGTATGCCGCGCCGGAATTCGACCTTGGCGTTCAAGAAGATGTCCGCATCCCACGCACAATTAGTCCAATCCACGCAACTTTTTCGGACAAGAACTCGAATACGATCGAAGCGACCATCGAACCGCCGGCAAAGGGCGACTTGCGGATTATTTTTCAGCAGCGCGGGAAAGATGGAGGCATCATGCGCAGCTGGCCCGGGGGGCCACCAAATGGAAAAACCGTCGGAACGGTCCTAAAGATTGTCGCCGAGCAGGGCGGCAAGACCTTGCCGATCGAGATCAATTACAACAAGCAAGTGTGGAGCGGGCTCTCATGGGGAGCGGGAGAGATCAAACATGCCAATTTTGCGGCCGATAGTCCGCTTCGCATCCGGTGCTCGTCGGAGGAGAAGTCAAAGGTAGTGTTTGAGGGTCACTTGTACTCCGTGGACTACTAGAAAGCAGGCCTCGCATCGGGTGGTACCCCCCTGTTTTTTGCAAGTGTTGATTGTAAATGGCTTAGATCAAATCCAAATTTTGCTATAGCCAACGTCAGAGCGGTAGTATGGGGTGTACCCCCACCATTACATTGACGTACATCCTAGAAAAACGAAAGCGAATTGTCCGCGGGGCATGGCCCGGCTGGTATTGAGAATGTTTGGGTTATTCGGTGCGAAGTTATCTACAAGGATTAGTATCGCACGAATTAAGAAAATATCAAGAAGAATATGGGGTGAAGCGCTCCAGCAAACGATTACTCAGCCTCGGTTAGACGAGCTAGATCGGGCCAGGCTGTTGAGTTGGCGTCAACTCTCCTGGTGGCGTCGCTAATATGCTTTGGATGAGTAGTTTACGTTGAAGATGCAGGCATACAGCAAGAAAATTGATACTCTTCATGGAAATCACTTGACATGGTTTTGTTTGCGGAGTAATTTGCCAGGCATTTGAGCAATCGTTTGCTCAATCTCTCCAGAGCGGTAGGTCGGCAGGGTGAGTCGGTAAGGGTTGCGGATGGGAGTAAACGTTTGCTCTCATCTTGAACTTACTATCATTCGTTGGGTTCTCCTGGGCTCGGCTTTGATTTCCAGAAGTACGAGAACGAGTCACCAATTATGGAGGATGTCGTGAGAAACAAAAGAATGGCCGCAACGTTTGTAGGTCTCGTTTTGTTCCTTTTGTCAGTTTGTTCACTGAAGG
>WNFO01001589.1_pt1 | contig 19284 bp, 16 predicted proteins | sample 5400251 | NCBI WGS metagenome assembly WNFO01 (sample SAMN13153354, study PRJNA577476) | soil metagenome | isolation source: 100 cm saprolite under Madrone tree | place: USA:California | collected 2016-06-14
CCATGACCTCCACTCGATAGGTGACGACTTTCCTGGTCTCGTCCTCCACATCGACCCGGTGATTATTTGCAGCTACGCGATTGGAAGTCAAGGCGTAAACCCCGCATTACTCAATGGCGTGGCTTCGACCTGGTCGTGCAGAGTTCGCAGGTTATTCGTGACATCCAACAACTGCTCGTTGGTTTGGGACTTGCGGTCGTGAACAATTTTGCTTTTTGCCAAAGCATATAAATTGTTCATCAACCGACTCGACTGCGCGACGGAGCCCAGTGTCGGTGGCGACCCTCCGTTCGTGGGTGAGGCCATAGTGGAATGCGGCAATCCATAACGAAGCGAGACTTTTCAGCTCGATCCCCGACGAACCGTTCGTCAGCGAAGCCCAACCCCGAACATTTCTTTCAGTTGAATTCCCCAGCCGCAAAGGCGGACAATTTCGGTGGCTGAGGCTCTATGCATCTCGTTTTGATGCGCCACCCGGAGCGCGAAAGAAATGTCCCAGAGATCCACGCCCGCCTGACGCCGCAGGGTCTCAACAGTGCGCAGCAAACGGCGGTAGAGATTGCAGCAGAAATCAAGTCATTCGACCTCCTGCTTCGAAGCGATGTGGAAGCGTCCAAACAAGCGGCTGAGAAGTTGATGGGTTTGCTTGAGATCGCCAACGTCGGGGTCCCAGCCGTTCTCGCTCCCAATCGGCAAAACATTACTCTGGCCGACATCGAGCTGGAATGGCTAACAAAACCGTATCATAGCGTTGCGATCATAGGTCATCACCCGGGAATCACCAGATTGCTGAAGGATTTGACCGGGAAGCCCTGCCGAACCATCGATCGCGGCGAAGCCGTATGGATCGAGATGGAGAAGGGCAGGGGTTATGTGCGCCGAACGTTTGGATCGACATACTCGTCCGAGTTGTTGCGAAAGAAGGTGGAGCTGAAGATGACCGTATCGACATTTCTTGCGGGCTTCACGATTCCGGTGCTGGTCGAAATGGTGAAAGATCGTAAAGAAGGCTTTACTCCATTCCAGATGTTGGCGACGATTCTTTTCACTGTCGCCTTTTGTTTGTTTGCTCTTGCTGTCTTCATGTATGACGAATTGCTGATGCCAAACGAGTATTGGGGCCCCGTCGACAGCAAACGTCAGCCAAAACGAGCCTCACGCAGCGATTTCGCGCACAACTACCGGCTAAATGGCAGAATGTACGCGTACATGGTCCGGACCTGGAGTTTGTTCTTCACACCCGGGGTTGTGTTCACGGCATTCGGCTTCATATCGTTGATACTCGGAAAATGGCCGGGAGAAAACGTCGGCTGGGTGCTGCTTGTAAGTGTTTTGGCGTTACTCGCGTGCCCGCTGGCGCACTGGCTCTGGCATCCACGGCTGGGCGTAGAAGATTGAGTGTTAGTGTCGTATTGGCAAATCGGCGTTGGACAAGCAGTTGATACGCCATGTGCAATCGGTGCTGCCCGCCGACGCTGGGGAATTGGATTCGTGGCTTGCCGATTCGTTGCCCCGGCAGGCCTACAACGAGTTCGTTTCTGTGATTTGCGCCGCGCTCCTGGAAGGCCGGCCCGTCGATCCACGCCACCTGGCCCAGGGCGGATTCATTTTAGCCGCGGTAGGGATTCTTCCTGAGGTGGTGATGAGAATGCGTCAGGGCAATGTTCCGGAGTATCTGCTGCAATCCGTCGATGTCAATATCCCACGGCGTCACAAGGGCCTGATTCTGGCCGTGCTCGCGGTCTGGTGTCGTCTACACCGCAGCTCCGTTTTCCCGCCCAGGCTCCTCGAATTCGCGAGAGAGATGGCCCGGCAGCCTGACGAGGACCATTCGATCCCCGATTGGCTGGTTTTCGTCGCATCTATGACGGGAGATCAAGGTCTCGCTGACCTCGTCCGGAAATCGAATCGGTACCTCGCCCCTGAGGCAGAGTGGAAGAAGGCGCACGCCGCGGTAAGCACATTCGAGAAGAGGTTGGCCGATGTCCCAAACAAGTCCATGCTGGACGTATTTGGAGAACAAGGAGAGCGCGTTGTCGCCTACGCCTCGACGATGCGGCGCTCCGTTCCCCGGACCGGCCGCAACGAACCCTGTCCGTGCGGTAGCGGCAAGAAATACAAACGGTGCTGCTTCGACAAGGATCAAGAGCGGCTGCGCCACTCGACCAGCATTGAGGGCGTGACCGACGAAGAATTCGACGCTGCGCCGGAGGCGCACCTGACCGCCGATTCCTTCGAACATCTCCCATGGGAACGGATCGACCGCATCGATCCCACGAAGCTCCCGCCCGGACTTATTGAGCCATACTTCGCGGCGCTTATTCGAATGGGAGTGTTTGACCGCCTGGCCGATTCGTTCGAAAAAATTGAATACACGGAGGCTCTTCATCCTACCTGGCGAACGGCGGCTGTTCTCGTTGTGATGCGGCAGCGAAGAGACCTTGCCGAACGACTCGTCAGCATTCGCCGGCGCGCGGGATTTCCAGATGACGATCTCGACGACGTCATTCGGTTTTTTTTGATCGAGGACGACCCGTCGGCATGGCTGTCATTCCTGGAGGAACGAATGGATACTGCTCTGGCAGACGAAGATCCGAACGCACTCTGGCATTTAGCGCAGGCTGTCGCTTTTTCGAAATATCCGGCGCTCGGCGTCTTCGTCTGTCGAAGCGTGGCGCCGCTGCTTTCGACAAAAGAAGCCTCAAGCGTGCTCGAGGACCTGTCGAAGGCAAGAGATCGACTGAACCTTCTGCCCGAAGATCCGATCACCGACGTCGTCGATAAGGTCTGGGCCAAAGAAAATGACGAGACGGGCCAATCCGAAGCCGTCCAGGAAGCGCTCCAGGCGCTCGAAGCCAAACGGCGCGAGGCGCGGGAACTGAAGGAAGCGATCGAGCGCTCCGAAAGGGATCTCAAGCGTGCTGAGGCGGCACTGGCGCAAGGTGCGAGCACGGCGGCCGCTGCGGACGGCGAGAACGAAGTGACCCGGTCATTGCGTCGCAAAATCGGCATGCTGACACACAACCTGAAGGAGGTTCATAACGAACGCAACGCTTTTCGCCGCAAATACGAAGAAGCGCAGGAGCACATCGGAGAACTGAACTCGCAGACGCCAACCGCGCCGGACAGGTCCAGTTCGGACATGAAGGACAGCGCTGAAGACGAGTTGCTCCTGCCACAGGATTCGCCGGCCACCCACCCTGTCCGTCTTATCGACTTCCCGCGAAATTTCGACCAGCGTCTCCGTGACGTCCCGCGTCAGGTCGCTCGCGCAACCATGACGATGCTCGGACGCATGGCCGCCGGAGAACCCGCCGCATTTGTCGGCGCAGTCCGTCTGAAGGCGTGTCCCACGGTGACGCGGCTGCGCATCGGCATCGACTGGCGCCTTTTATTCCGGCTGCTCCAGGATCGCATCGAAGTGGTGGACTTGATCCCACGTCAGGATCTGGAGCGTAAGATCAGGACGCTATCCTCTTAGCGCGTCTATAATGGGAACAGTGGAGCGCAGCCAAATGCGATCGAAGGCTACAGCGGAATCAACATTGGCGTCGGCAGAACGAGATGGGATTGACCTGTCTGGAATTTTCCGTCCGCGGGATTATTTTGGTCCGACACGATACCGGGGAGGGAGCCATGTCGAAATATAGCGTGCCGGCCGGAGTTCCGCACGCGATGGGATTCGAAGTGACGGAAAAAGCTGATATCCTGCGGGTTGTGTTTAATGCAACGAAAACATTCAATTGAAGTGAACGCCGGCCCAAGGAGATTTTCGAAAATGAGAATTCGTTATGGGAGTTTGACCACGATGATTGCTGCCGCAGGATTGATCCTGTTCCTGAGGCCTGCGCCAATCATTGCCCAATCTGCAACGCCGTCGGGCGATATACCGCGGCTCATGAATGGTAAACCGGATTTTAGTGGCGTTTGGGCCCGCCCGCGCGTCGCTGATGTGACGCGTGACGGAAGGGGTTGCGGCTCTGGCGAAAGAGGCTGCACTCAGAAAGGTTCTGGAGAACTACCCTTCACGCCTTTGGGAGAGCAAATGAACAAAGCGCCCAAATTTGACTACACGGCGTTTTGTCTGCCCTGGGGCTATACGCGGTCGATGCAAACGGAATATCCGTTGGAAATCATGCAGACGCCGAAGCGCCTCGCATACCTTTTCGAATCCAACAACATATTTCATGTCGTGCCGACGGATGGGCGTCAACTGCCCAAAGATCCTGAACTGTCCTGGATGGGAACATCGGCAGGTTGGTATGAAGGCGACACGCTGGTAATCGACACGAAAGGCTTCAACGGCAGATTCACTCTGGATGTCGGAGCGGAACACCCCACAAGTGACGCGCTGCATATCACGGAGCGCTTGAGCTACGTGGATCCAAACCAGATTGCATATGACCTCACCATCGAGGATCCAAAGATCTATACGAAACCCATCAAGAATTCCAGAACCTGGGTTCGGATGAAGCCCGGATCCGAACTGCTGGAATACTGGTGCATGGAAAATAATAGGGACCTGCTCGACGGTCACCTGGATCATTTGAGAGACGCGACTTTCAAGAAGTATTTCGGCATCGAGTAGGTGAACCTTCGCCTTTGGGCATAAAGACCTCCAGGAATCGAGAGAGCCAGAGATACCCGGAAACAGCATCTCTGGCTCCGAGACTACGCACTGGCAGTTGCAACCCTGAACTGGAGGCGTCGCGGTCGGACTTGCGGCAACCTCTGGCCTGGGCTAGGCAGAAGCAGGCCGATGTGCCCGGAGGAAGGAACGAATCTGACGCACCGCCAGCGGAATCCGCTCCTTGGGCTCCTTCCACGGGTACATGCTCACTTCGGCCTTCGGAGCGAGCATCGCGGCCTCCATGGCGACGGCGTACGGATGCGCCGGAATATCGTCCGGCAGAATCAGTACGGGTGTCTGGCAATTGCGAACGAAATCGCGCGTCACCGTGAAGACAAAGTCGGGATTGGTGCGGTACATCCTGGTCAGAAATTTCTGGACCATATCCATCGTGATCTCGGGCCGGCGCTTGACCAATTCTGGACCCCAGCCGGTCATATTGTTGTCATAGGAGAGGGTTGGCATCTCCGGTCGGAAACCGCTCGGTTGCGCGAGCACGGCCGCGACAACACGATCCGGTGCGCGCTCCAGGAGGTTCCAGACGAAGGGGCCGCCAATGCAGAAGCCCATCACCATGAACTTATCGATGCGCAGGTGATCCATCAGGCCGATTTGGTCGTCGGTGTATGCGTCCCACGGCCGGTCGATCTCGAGCGGACCTGTGGACTGGCCGCTATTGGCATTGCGCAGGTCCGACGCGATGCAACGGTATTCTCCCTTGAATTCCTTGATCGGATCAAAGGGGTGGGTGGCTAAGCCTGCCATCGTCGAGTTCAATCCCCCGCCGGCAATGATCAACAACGGGAAGCCGGAACCGACTTCCTGATAGTGGATGCGAACGCGGCCCTTTTCGTAGAAAGACGTGGCACCTCCTCCTTGTCCCCTCTGCTCACCGAACACGCGCGGTGCTGCGGCCATCGCCGTCACTGCGGCCCCCGTTTTCAGAATTTTGCGTCTGGTCGGATCCATAATCGGAGTCCTCCTTTTGTTCGAACGAATCTACTTCAACTGATCCTGCACCTTGGCGATGCCCGCCTTTGCGCAGGCTTCTTCCCGGGGCTGGCCTCCAGGCGCCCCGCTCAAGCCAATGGAGCCGATCGCGTCATTACCGATCATGATCGGAACGCCGCCGCCGAGCGGAATGACATCCGTAAGACTGCGTTGACCGGTTATGTCGCCTTCGGCGGTCCGTTTCGCCCACTCGGCAGAGGTCTGCCGGAACGTCAGGGCCGTGTAAGCCTTGCGGCGGGCGAGTTCGAGATTGTGCGGAGACGCTCCATCGCCCTGGAGAAAAACGCGCATCCGGCCTGCACGATCCAGAACCGCGACCGATACTCGCGGCGTGCACTCATTCAGCGCCGTTTCGGCAATAACCAACGCCATCTTGATCGAAATGTTTTTCTCGGAGAGCACCTGTGCTCCTGCCGACGAGGATAATGAAACGAGTGCCGCCAAACCGATCACGAGGCTCAATCGAACCGACATAGAATCCTCCTTCTGGCTACCCCTTACGATGCGGGATTATGTCACGTTCGTTCGTGTAATGACAGTTGTGGACGACACGTTCGAAGCAACACCGACAATCGAGTTTTTGGACAACATTCAGCAATGGCTGAGCTTCGCCTTTGGTTTGGTCACTCTTCGGCCGACACGCCGCTGAGACAGTATCCGTCACCATGCGCCGTGCGGATGAATGCTGGATGGTGACGGTCTACTTCGATTTTCCTGCGTAATCGGGCGATGGCGAAGTCGACTGTTCGCGTGATCACGTCCGTGTCCAGATACCCCCAGACTGCGCGGAGCAATTCATCGCGGTGTACTACCGTGTCGCGACGTTCGGCGAGGTACCTCAGGAGCTCGAACTCGCGATAAGTAAAAGGAATAGTACGCCTCCCACGTGAGGCGCGCTTGTTCAGAAAATCGATGGTCACGGCCCCCATGCGTATACGGCTGACGCTGGGCCGTGCGCGCCGAAGCACCGCACGAATGCGCGCCAGTAATTCCTCCATATCAAACGGTTTTGTAATGTAGTCATCGGCCCCGAGGTGCAGCCCGCTCAGTTTTTCCGCCTGCTGAGTGCGGGCTGTCAGAATTATTATTGGAATCTGCCCGCCCAGCCGCAGGATCGGGAGGAGATCCAATCCGTCGCAGTCCGGGAGGGTAAGGTCAAGGATGACAAGGTCAGGCATGGCCGCCCGGGTCTGGCTGATAGCACAGGCACCATCGGCGGCTACATCGATTTCGTAACCTTCGGATCCGAGATTGTCCTGGATCACAAGTCTAAGAGTCGGATCGTCTTCAACAACAAGAATACGGTGAGGCATGTCAACAAGCCGGAAGCCCGATGACGCATCGGGTTCCCGTCCCTGGCACACTGTCAACGGTGAACGTTCCACGGTGATCAGCGACCACCTTGCTGGCAATCGCAAGACCCAGCCCACCCCCGTCGGAAGGGGAAAATTCTCGGCTGGCAATGCTTTCCCGAAGGGCTGCAAGCTTTGCCGTCGAAATGCCGCATCCGTCATCCTGCACCTCAATGGAGACCACCGAATCAACACAGCTTGTGGAAACACGGATGTGTCCATTGTTTCGGACATGGCGCGTCGCATTCTCGATCAGATTGGTGAGAGCTAACGTCATAGCCCTTTGATCGACGCACACGAAAGGGAGATCCGGGGATATCTCGAACTGGACTGTGATTCCACTTTCCGAAAGTCGCGGCTGGAAACTCCTCAGCGCCTCCTCGGCGATTTCGGCAGCCGCCATTGGTTCGAATGCATAGGTCTCGCTGACGTCGGTGATGCGCGCATACGCGAGCAGGTTGTCGACCAGGCGGCTGAGGTGATTCGTCTCCCGAACCAGCAGATTCGGATAGTCTCGATAGCGTTCAGAGGGAATCTGTGACTGGCGCGCCAGCGTCGCCGCCAGCGCATGGATGTTGGCGAGCGGCGTTTTCAGCTCGTGAGTAACCGACGACACGAAACGCGATCGCATTTCCGAAACCTTCACCCTGCTGAGAACCGCCTTGTGCGTCACCATCAGACTTACTCCGCAAAGAATAACGGCAAAGCTCGTGGCGAGCAACGTCGTGTCCACTCGCCGCCTTGCCGAGAGCAAAATCGGGTCACGAGACGCGCTGATGCGGATTCTCCACTGGGTATGGCGCAAATCCGGGGGAACGTCCGACGCGGTGTCTGAGGAATCCATGAAAAGAAGAGGGAATGCCCGCTGCGCCACCGGTTGGTCCTCATTGTTCGATCCCAGTACCGCGCGGTTGTTCTCATCAAGGAGCACGATGTCCTGCGTGAGTCCGCCGCTCACGCTGGGCCAAACTTCGGAGAGTATGTCCGCGAAATACCATTTTCTGACCCAGTCGAGATTGACCGTGAACCCGCTGACAGATTCCAGATGCTCACGCAGGGAATCGGCATAGGTGATCCTCGCAATAATCTGGTATGGAACTCCGGCCAGTTCGGTGTTGAAAACGGCATACCGCCGCTGCGCTTCAACGCTCGCCAGTACCCGCCGTCGCACCTCATCGGCTACGGGAGGATCGACCGCGAGCGCAATCGGAGAGTTGACAACGGGACTTCTCTTGGGGCTTCGCGCAGTTCTTGAGGCTGCGCCCTGCCGGGCTTGCGCTTCGCGCGTGCTCGCGCTTCGCGGCGGTGGCATCCATCGTGGAAGACGAGTGGTGCGACTGAAGAAGAGCACGCTTTGGTGCCCGCCGCGCCAGATAAAGAACGATTCGGGGTAGGGGTACCGGGCGAAGGTCGTGGCCACTTGCTCGGTCATGTCCCGGGTAAAGTCGGCTGGCAGGGGAGCGTCCCAATCGCGGTTGGCAAGGATGCGCGCCTGAGCGCCTCGCATGTCTCGGGTGATCGCCTTGATGATCAGCTCGGCGCTCTCTTCGTTCTGATGGGCTATGCGAACCGCCACTCCCTGCTGCCATTCGCGCGCGACGCTGTATCCGAACGCCAGCAGCGTGGCAATCCCCAGAAAGACGGAAATGGTCAGGAAGCTCGAAGCCCGCAGCGCCAGGCGAGTGATCCGGTCGGATCTCATCGGCTCACCTCACGCTCGCGGTAGTATCGGGCGGCTCCCGGATGCAATGGAATCACCACCGCCGGAGCCCGTTGAGGATCTGTTTGATTCCGCACGTTCTCCAGACTTTGCTCAAAGTAGGCGCGGGTCAGCTCGTACACCAGCTTGTTGTCGAGATCGGCACGGCAGACCACCAGCAGATCGACTCCGATCGTATGCACGGGAACGTCCTGGCCCGGGTAAGTCCCGCGCGGAATCAGCATTCTCCCGAGAAGTGGATAATACGACCTGAGACGATCGATTTCCGGGCCGTCAATGTCCAGCAAACGCGCGCCGCCGTGGAGTGCCCGGACGACGGGTTGCTGTGGCGGCCGTCCGATCAGGATTGCGGCGTCAACTTCTCCTTTAAGGAGTTTTTCCACTGCCAGGTCTCGGGCCACGAATTCGCCCCGTATCTCGGATCTGGCGATTCCCATGCTGTTGATCAACCGTTCTCCAAGCGCCTCATTAGCGCCGACAGGGTTACCCAGCACCACGCGCATGCCTCGGAATCCCCGTCCCGGATTCGCCGTCGGCCCTGCCAGAAGGTGAACGGCGGCGGAATGAAGCAGGGCGATGCCGCGAAGCTTGTCCATAGGCTGGGAGCGGTCTGACAGCAGGCCGTTAAATGCAAGATAAGTCACGTCGGCTGTAGCGACCGTAAGGTCAATGGAGCCCTGTTGAAGAGCAAGGAGGCGCTTCTCGGAATCGCCGATGTCGGTTAACTGTACTGAGAACTGCGGAAGATTGAGAAAGTTGGAAAGGACGGATGTCTCCGTCGTCGACATGCGCACGATTGGCCGCGGCGCGCTCCGGTTTGTGGCGGGCCTGGCGTCACAGCCTGCAATCGTGATCGCTGTGCTGAGCACCAGCGCCGCTACTGTCGTTCGACACATGATTGGGACCGATTCTCGGCACGGCCCGCACAATTTGCAACAACTTTTCGCCAGCCACTTTAAATACAACATGACAACTTTAATGCCGATTTAGCTTAACCACGACGGGGAGTGGGTTCGAATAGGTCCGGATAGGGGGAATGATGAAGGACATGGGAACTAGTTTACTGTTCGCCGCGTTGATTCTGGTTTTGAGCTGCTCGCCGGCTTGGGCTCAAGCGACGGCCCAGATCAATGGCACAGTAAAAGATCAAACCGGTGCGCTATTGCCTGGAGTCCAGGTGACAGCGACACAAACCGCTACGGGGCTTGCGCGGAGCGCAGTGACCAATGAGGTGGGATTATATACACTGACGGATCTGCCGGTCGGTCCGTACAAGTTGGAAGCGGCGCTTTCAGGCTTCCGGACTTTTGTACAAACGGGAATCGTACTGCAGGTCGGCAGCACTCCAGTGATCAACATTGGCATGGAAATCGGTCAAGTGGCTGAGACGATTGAGGTTGAAGCGAATGCGGCACTGGTTGAAACGCGGTCGACTGGTATCGGCCAGGTGATTGACAATGTGCGTGTGCTGGAGTTGCCGCTCAACGCACGCAATGTGCAGCAATTGATTGTTATTTCAGGTAACGCCGTCGGTGGAGGAGTGTTTGGTACAAACCGAGGATACCCCACCGATATCATTTCCGTTGCTGGCGGATTGAACAATGGTCTGACATACCTGTTGGACGGGGCATCGCATAACGATCCATACACCAATTTCAATTTCCCGCTGCCTTTTCCGGATGCGCTGCAGGAGTTCAAGGTAGAAACCAGTTCAGTGCCGGCGCAGTACGGGCAGCACTCGGGAGGCGCCGTCAATGCGATCACGAAATCGGGTACCAACGAGTTTCACGGCGATCTCTTTGAATATGTACGAAACAGGGTCTTCAATGCGCGCAATACTTTCGCATTGGAGAGAGACGGTCTGAAACGCAACCAGTTTGGCGGCGTGCTGGGTGGACCGATCATAAAGAACAAACTGTTTTTCTTCGGTGGCGACCAGGCCACTCTTGTACGCTCGCAGCCGGCCTCGATCATTAATTTCATTCCAACGCCACAGATGCTTGCCGGTGACTGGACGACCATAACTTCACCGCAGTGCAATAACGGCCGGCAGATCACCCTCAAGGCGCCCTTCGTCAACAATCAGATCAATCCAGCGCTGTTCTCGCCGGTGGCATTGAACGTAGTGAAATTGAATCCCGTCACGGTCGACCCATGCGGCAAAGTCCAATTCGCTCGGAAAAATAACTATAACGAGCAGATCATCATGGGTAGAGTGGATTTCCAGCAGAGCCAAAAGAACTCGCTGTTCGGACGATATGAGCTGGCCCGCCTGGACAGCCCAAGTGATTACGATGGCAAGACGTGGTTCTCGATGGGCCAACCGGATTTTACTCGGCGTTATCACTCCTTTGTTCTGGGCGACACCTATCTGCTCGGTCCCTCAGTCGTGAGTTCGTTCCACGCAACGGTGCTCCGAACGCTCAACGAGAAGTATCCGAAGACTCCTCTTTTCACTTGGAATGACATGGGAGTGAAGAACTTTTACTACCCGCCGAATTGGGGAAAGATTGTGGTCTTGATTGTCTCGGGCGCATTTAGCACCGGGCCAGGTGGCGCAGCCATGCACAATCCCGGGGTAACCAACTCGACGGCGTACCAGCTTGCTGAGGATATTAGTTGGTTGCACGGAGCACACCAGATTGGACTTGGAGTCAACTATATCCATTCCATGTCGAACTGGCTCTCGGGTACAAACGCTCCCGGTCAGATGCTATTCGGCGCTCAGAATTCTGGATTGTCGCTGGGCGATTTCATGTTGGGAAGGCCGTCTACGTTTATAGATGGCGCCGTTGCTACGTACTATCTGCGCAGAAACTATACCGGCCTTTATCTGCAGGATACCTGGAAGGCCACCTCCCACCTGACGGTAAGTCCTGGTGTTCGCTGGGAACCCTATCTACCGCCCTCCAAATTGGGGCCTCCAGCCGGGATTTTCGACAAGACAGCGTTCGACCAGGGCGTTCATAGTACGGTATTCAAGAACGCTCCCGCCGGAATCCTGTTCCCCGGTGATCCAGGCGGACGCACTAACAACGCGTTAGAGGACCGCTCATGGATGCATTTCGGACCGCGTTTAGGACTGGCGTGGGATCCGAAAGGCAATGGTCTGATGGTGGTGCGAGGGGCGTACGGGCTGTTTTTTGACTATCCGCATTTTGACCGGTATGGCGGTTTTCAGAACTCACCGCCCAATGGCGCTACTGTTACCCTTCCAAATCCGGTTGGTGGTCTCGACGATCCGTGGCTGGGTTATCCCGGAGGAAATCCTTTCCCGCTTACGATCAGCCCAAACATGACTTTTTTCCAGAGTGGCTACACCACGTTTCCCCAGGGCTTGAAAAAGGCGTATATCCACCAGTGGAACCTGAGCATGCAGCGGCAGGTTGGTTCGGATTGGCTTGTGTCGGGAAGCTATCTCGGCAACAGCGGAATCCACGAGAGCGTAGGCTACCAGGGCAATCCCGCTGTTTACATTCCCGGCGCCAGCTGCACGATCAACGGCGTCACCTATAGCCCGTGTTCCACCACTTCCAACACCACTCAGCGGCGCGTGCTTTATTTGCAGAATCCCGTTCAGGGACAGTACTTTGGCAGTATCGCGACTGCCTCCGATGGAGGAACGCGCAGCTTCAACGGAATGGTGCTTTCAGTGCAGAAACGGAAATCCAAAGGTGTGACGCTGCTTGCGAATTACACACTCTCGCACTGTATTGATGACGGCATAACGGTGGACGTCGCTGCTGGGTCTGTTGCAGAGCGCCGGCGGGCGAACCGTGGAAATTGCGAATTAGACCGGCGTCACAACTTCAATTTCTCCTCGGTCTATGAAACACCGCAATTTTCCAACCGGGCGATGAGGGCTCTCGCTACGGGCTGGCAGGTATCCGGCATTGTCCGTATCCTTTCGGGTTCCTATTTAACCGTTGCATCGGGCCTGGATAATCGTCTGACGGGAGAAGGCGGTCAAAGGCCGAATCAGGTGCTTTCTTCACCGTATGCCGCCACCAGGACTATGGAGTCCTGGCTGAATCCCTCAGCCTTTGTGCAGCCGGCATTGGGGACGTATGGGACTCTCGGCGCTATGAATATTCTTGGTCCGGGAAGTATCAACATCGACATGGGCATAACAAGAACGTTCAAGATAGGGGAAAAGCAGTCGGTACAGTTCCGAGCCGAAGCCTTCAACGTGCCGAACCATGTGAATCCTGGTAATCCGGACTCGACTCTGACGAACTCCACTTTCGGTCGGATACTGTCCGCCGCTGATGGGCGAACCATGCAGATGGCGCTAAAGTACGTCTTCTGATTTCACGGGTCGAGGGCTGTTTCTGGCCGAGCGAATCAACTGGAGGTGTCTTGTGAAGCGAGCACGTTGGCAGGTGTTTGTAGCATCCGCCTTGTTTGCGGGTGTGCTGTTGGGCGGGGTGCTGGTGGTACGAGCAGCTATGCCCCAATCTCCCGGTTATCACCTATTGAAGAAGGTTGTTCTGAGTGGAGAGGGCGGCTGGGACTACTTCGAGGTAGATTCACAGAATACGCATCGCGTGTTCATCCCCCGCGACGTGTTCATCAACGTCGTGGATGCGAGCGGCAAGGATCTCGGAACCATCCCCATACCGCACGGATCCAAAGGATTGGTCTTCGCTCCCGAGTTCAAGCACGGCTTCACGATCGGCCAGGGCGGCTGGGTGACGATGTTCGATCCGGAAACGCTGAAAGTGATCAAAGAAGTCAAACCCGCTCAGGAACGCAATCCCGACTACCTGCTCTACGACGCGGCATCGAAGCGCGTCTTCGTATTCAATCCGCGCAACAAAGGTGCGACGGCGATCGGCGCACAAACCGGGGAGGCGGTGGGCTTCATCGATCTGGGAGGTCAGCCCGAAGCCGGTCAGGCGGACGGCCAGGGACACGTCTACGTGGACCTGATCGATAAGAACCAAATTACTGCGTTCGATTCGAAGCAGCTCAAGGTTCTGGACTCGTGGTCGATTGCGCCGTGCAATTTGCCGCATGGGCTGGCCATCGATGTCAAGCACAAGAGGCTCTTTGCGGGGTGCCGCAACGGGATGACCGGGGTGCTGGATTACGCGAATGGGAAAATCGTCGCCACGATACCGACCGGGATGCTGACCGACGCGAACCGTTTTGACCCGGGCACCGGCCTGGTGTTCACTGCGTCGGGCGACGGCACGCTCACCGTGGCGCATCAGGATTCGCCCGACAAGTACACCGTCGTCCAGACCATCGAGACGCCGCTTTTCAACCGCACCATGGCGCTGGACACGAAGAACCACAACATCTACAGCGTGGCATCGACCTCTCCGCTCATTCACACCCGGCAGGAGGCCATCGACTTTTTCGATGCGGTCCCGCGGCGCGGAGCGCTCAAGTACGATCCCGGATCGTTTACCCTGCTGATATTCGGCCGCTAGCAGCCTTTGAAATATCTGTCAGAGCGCCTTTCGGTCGACTATACTCGGACCCGCTGCACGTGGTTATGGCCACGTTGTTGTATCGACTGTACTCATCAAAAGGGGGACAAATGGATACGACTAGACGCAACCTTCTGATCACGGGCGCCGTTGCGATGGCGGCCGGCGCAACAGGTGCGTTGGCGCAACGACCCAGAGGTAGTGGGGACGCTGCCGCGACTTTCTACGAAAAGGGTCCCGTTCGCATCCACTATGAAGAGGCCGGTTCCGGCTTCCCGTTGTTGCTCATTGCCGGCGGGGGATTGAACTCGGTGATCTCCGGCTTACGCACCGGGCCCTTTAACGCGATCGAGGAGTTCAAGGGAGAGTACCGCTGCATCGCGGCGGACCTGCGCAACGCCAATACCGGCCAGTCCAGCGGCCCGCTTGAGATCGACCGGCCGTGGGATACACATGCGGATGACCAACTCGGCCTGATGGATCACCTGGGCATCAACAAATTCATGGTGATGGGCTTCTGCATCGGTGGCCCCTTCATCTGGAACCTCCTCAAGCGCGCACCTGATCGTGTTGTCGCCGCCGTGCTGGCGCAGCCCGTCGGGTTCCGTCCGGAGATGCCTACATTCCTCTACGACGGCAGCATGACCGGCTGGGGTCCGGAATTGGTCAAACGCCGGCCCGAGATCACCATGGAGATGGTCGAGAAATATCTGACCAGGATGTATCGCACCAACCCCGACTTCGTTTTTACCGTGACGCGCGATTTCGTGCGCAATTGCCAGACGCCCGTACTGATCCTGCCGGACGATGTCCCGGCGCATCCGTACGCCGTCGCGATCGAGGCCGCGATGCTCGCGCCGAAGGCCGAAGTGAGCATGTACCCGTGGAAGGAGCCCAAGGAGCGGATTCCCCTGGCGGTACGCCAGATACGTTCCTTCCTTCGGGGGCATCGACCTGCTTCTGCTTAGACCGCGACGGTGTCCGCGATACGGCAGCAGAGGCTACCGACGCGGTTGAGCGGCATCGTGCTGCTGGGCGAGCAGCTTGAGGCGCACCGCTTGCGCGCACTCATTTTCAATTTTGAAATAGCGCGCCACGGCAGCCGCGCCGACGTCGAGGGGATGCGCCTCGCCGGGCCGCCGATCGGCCAGCATCCTGAGCTTGGGAGCCGCACTGTCAAACTGAGACTGATTTCCCATGATAATGGTGGCACCGGCGGCGGCCGCGACGGCTGCAAATCTCCGCACCGAAGCGAGGTAGGTGTCAAAATGCGGCACGTCGTTCACGAAATTGAATTCGGTACCGCCTGAATAAGCGACGGTCAGCGGCTTGCCGTGGTCATGCACCTGGAAGATTCCGGAAATCGCCCCAGGAGTGTGGCCGGGCGTCAGATAAATGGTAACCGTTCGGCCGCCGAGCGTGATCTTCATGCCGTCCGTGGCGACAATGTCACGCTTCGGCTTTCCCTTCGGAAAACCGTTGACGGATTGGTCGACCAGATCCCAATCGCCCGCTCCCATGACAATATGCGCACCATAGCGTTCTTGCATCAGTTTCGCGCCGCCGACTTCGTTTAGATGGGCATGGGAAACAATGACGTATTTCACCCTGGCGGCATCGAGGCCAAGCTTTTTCAGGCTGCCGACAATGAGGTCCTCCGCGTCATACACGCCCTGTGTGTCGTACAGAATGATTCCGTCGCTGGTGGTTAGAGCCCAGGTCGAACGGGAAGGCGTGCCCATCCAATACAGGTCGTCGAAAGCCTTTTTCGGCTCGAGGTACGTGCTTGCCCGATTGGGGTTCATCGTAGGCGCTGGAGCGTCTGGCCGAGGAGCGCCGTTCAGCGGCGCGACGCAGATGGCGGTGACCAGGCCGTAGAAATCAGGGGTGTCGTCGCGGCCCCCTGCGGCGTTCTTGCCGGCCGCAAGATGAGCTTCGATCGAATCCGGGGCAGGCCGCACAGTCTGCGCATCGGCAGCGCTTATGAAGGCCAGGATAGCCAGCGCGCCAGTGATATTCCATTTTGAATTACGCATAGTCTTTTCCCCTGGATCTCTGTGTTGCAAGTAATGCTAGCACGCCTGCTGAGTGCGGGGCAGTGTCCTAATTCGGGGACAGACGTATAAATCACCTAATTAGCAAGTAAAGTAACCTTGAACGCTAATTAGGTGATTTATACGTCTGTCCCCGAATTAGGACACTACCGAGTGGCAGTCGGCTGCCTGGAGTCATAGAATACGACGAGCAACCCGAAATCAATTGGAGGGAACGATGACACGGCGTCAAGTTCTTCGAGCACTTGCGGCCATGCCTATCAGTTTTGGTGGAGCCGTGCGCGTTACGGCTCAAGCAAACAGAGATGTAGCCTACGGCGGGACGACGCTTCCCGGCGGTATCCGTTCGCGCTTCATCAATGTCAACGGCATCACCCAGCACATACTGGAGGCAGGATTCGAAAGTGCCGCGCGGCCATGCGTCTTGCTCGTCCACGGGTTTCCGGAACTCGCTTATAGCTGGAGAAGGGTGATTCCGCCGCTCGCGCGCGCGGGCTTTCACGTCATCGCACCGGACCTTCGCGGTTACGGACGCAGCGGCGGTACGGACGTGACTTTCGATGACGATCTTGCGCCGTTCACGCTTCTCAACAAGGTGAGAGATATGCTCGGGCTGGTGTCTGCGATCGGCTATCGCTCCGTTGTTGCCGTGGTCGGCCACGATCACGGCTCCGGAGTCGCGGGCTGGTGCGCGCTCGCGCGGCCTGATGTTTTCCGATCGGTGGTGCTGATGAGCGCTCCGTTTGCAGGAGCGCCATCGCTGGCATTCAACACCGCCAACGATGCGCCGAAACCCAGCGCTTCGGCCGGCGCCGGCATCGATGATGACCTGGCGAAGTTGCCCGTCCCGCGCAAGTACTACCAGACGTACTATACGACGCGTCCGGCGAACGAGAACATGTGGCACCCTCCGCAGGGTATCCATAATTTCCTGCGCGCTTACTATCACTTCAAGAGCGCGGACTGGAAAGAGAACAAGCCCTTTCCACTCACGGCCAACACCGCCGGCGAAATGGCCAGGCTTCCGCGCTACTACGTGATGGACCTGAACAAAGGCATGGCGGAGACCGTGTCGCCGGAAATGCCTTCCGCATCGGCAACGGCGGCATGCAAGTGGCTTCCTGAAGAAGAATTGCGCGTGTACAGCGCGGAGTATGGGAGGACCGGATTCCAGGGCGGCCTGAACTCTTATCGCGTCAATCGAGATCCCAGGTACTCCGCCGAGCTTCAGCTGTTTTCCGGCCGTACCATCGATGTTCCATCGGCGTTCATCGCGGGGAAAAGTGACTGGGGCCCCTATCAGCGCGCTGGCGCCGTCGAGATCATGAGGACGAAGGCCTGCACCCAAATGCGTGGCGTTCATTTTTTGGATGGAGCCGGACACTGGGTGCAGCAGGAGCAACACGAGGCCGTCAGCCGGTTGCTCCTCGAGTTTCTTCACGGATGATATACGTCAAAAAGATCGACGCGAATACGAAGGAGATTTCCATGCGCCGTACAAGCCTGTTCGTACTACTCGTGTTGCTGCTGTTCCTACCATCGTGTAGCAGTACGACACAGAACCAGACGGAAGCGAAGCCGTTCAACATTATGGAGACGACAATTGAGGAGATCCATGCGGCTTACAAGTCTGGGCAGCTCACGGCCAGGCAATTGGTTCAGATGTATCTGGAGCGGATCGAGGCCTACGACCAAAAGGGTCCGGCGATCAATTCCATTATTACGCTGAATAAGAAGGCGCTTGAGGAAGCCGATAAACTGGATGCCGCATTCAAGCAGTCCGGCTTTGTGGGCCCGCTTCACGGGATTCCGATCATCATCAAAGATCAGGTTGACGCGGCGGGATTTCCCACGACGCTGGGCTCCATCCTGATGAAGGACTATTACCCGGAGCGCGATGCGTTCGCGATCGGGAAGCTGAGAAAGGCCGGCGCAATCATTATGGGCAAGACGACGCTGGGCGAGTTCGGGGGAGGGAATGCATTCGGCTCGTTGTTTGGAGCGACGAGGAATCCGTATTCGCTCGATCGTACGCCGGGCGGTTCGTCGGGTGGAACGGGGGCCGGGCTCGCATCGAACTTTGCAACGGTTGGAGTTGGCGAAGAAGGTTCTGCTTCTATCCGGCGGCCATCGACATGGAACAGCCTCGCCGGCATGCATCCTTCGGCCGGCTTTGTAAGTCGAACCGGCATGTGGGACGGCTGGCCCGCCCTCCATACATCGCTCGGTCCGATGGCGCGCACAGTCACCGACCTCGCGCGCCTGCTTGAAGTCATGGTGGGCTACGATCCTGAGGATCCGTTGACGGCGGCTCCTTACGGAAACATTCCGCCGAATTTCACGAGTTTTCTCGATAAGAATGGCCTGAAAGGTGCGCGGCTCGGGATTCTGCGCGAGGCGATCGGCGGTGGTGATCCCAATTCAGACGACTTCAAGAAAGTCGGTGAGGTATTCAATAAGGCCATTGAGGAGCTCAAGGCTGCGGGTGCGGAACTCGTCGATCCGATTGTCATTCCGAACGCGCGGGCATTGATGGCGAAGCGAACGGAGGGTCCTTACCTGGACGAGGCCGCCAGGTTGTACCTGAAGTCGCCAAACGCGCCGTTCCACACACGTCAGGACATTGCCAGGCAGCCGGGCTACGACAAGGTCTTAATGCGAGGAAAGACAATCGTCGACCCCATCGACGAGCGAAAGTACTACGAGCATCTGCAGGCTCGGGAAGAGTTGATGTTCAACGTGCTGAAGGTCATGGCCGATAATCGCATCGACGCTATCGTCTACAAATCCATCGAACTTCAACCGCAGTTACTCAGCAGCGGCCCGGACGCTCCCAATCCCGGCGTTCCGACAATGAGCACGTTCCTCGCATTCGTGCCGACGATCACGGTTCCGGCCGGATTTACCAGCGATGGCCTGCCGACCGGAATCACATTCCAGGGCCGGCAATACAGCGATGGCACATTAATCAAGCTCGCTTACGCGTACGAGCAGGCGACCCATCATCGCAAGCCGCCGTCCAGCGTGCCGGACTTGACATCCGAGGACCGCAGGCCATGACGTGTAAGCCGCAGTGAAC
>WNFO01004359.1_pt1 | contig 19282 bp, 22 predicted proteins | sample 5400251 | NCBI WGS metagenome assembly WNFO01 (sample SAMN13153354, study PRJNA577476) | soil metagenome | isolation source: 100 cm saprolite under Madrone tree | place: USA:California | collected 2016-06-14
CTCACTTACGGTTTCATGGGCCGCACGCCGGACTACAAAGCATCTTTCATGGCGACGCTTGGAGCCAACCCGGAGTTCTACACGCCGTACGAAGAGAATGCCCGGAGGTGGTACCGCCGATATGCAGCGAAGGCGATGTACCTGAACCACGTGCTGATCAACCCGCCGGTGGATCGTATGAAGCCGGTGCACGAGATTGCCGACGTTTTCCTGCACGTGGTGCGCGAAACCGATTCCGGCGCCATCGTCAGCGGCGCGAAAATGCTCGCGACGGGATCCGCGCTTACGCATGCAACGTTCGTTGCGCACAACAGCGCCACGACTCTCGAAGCCGGCAAAGCGGAAGACTTTGCGCTGGTGTTCATCGCCCCGATGGACACGCCGGGCACGCGCCTGCTCTGCCGGCCCTCGTACGAGCAGAACGCGCACAGTCCTTTCGACCATCCGCTCTCGAGCCGGTTCGATGAGAACGATGCGGTGCTGATCTTCGACGAGGCGCTGATCCCCTGGGAGAACTTCTTGGTGTACCGGGACGTTGAGCGCGCCAACTCGTTCTATCCGGCGTCGGGGTTTTTCAATCGATTCAATCTGCAGTCGGCCACGCGACTCGCTGTGAAACTCGACTTCATGACCGGCCTCCTCGCGCGCGGCCTCGCGTATAACGGAACGGATGGATTCCGTGGCGTCCAGGCGTCGCTTGGTGAAGTGGTGGCCTGGCGCACGCTGATGTGGGCCATGACAACGGCCATGGTCTCCGATCCGCAAGCCGGCCCCGGCGGTTCCGTCATACCGCGAATCGAGTACGCGGCCACAATGCGCATCTTCGCGACATCGGCATGGCCGGCGGTAAAAAATATCTTCGAAAACGTGCTCGGCGGAGCGCCGCTGGTGGCTCCTTCGGGCCGAGAAGATCTTGCCAACCCCGAGCTGCGCCCGCTTATCGATCGCTACTACCGCGGTACTGGAGCGACCGCCCAGGAGCGAATCAAGCTGTTCAAGTTGGTTTGGGATGCCATCGGCACGGAATTCGGAGGCCGCCATGAGCTCTACGAACGCAACTACGCCGGGAACCCCGAGCAGATCCGCGTCGACGCCGTGAACTTTGCGCGGCGCAGTGGCGTGCTCGATCAATGCATCCAGCTCGTCGAACAGTGCCTCGCCGATTACGACCTCGATGGTTGGAAGAACGACACCTGGAGATGAACGCGGGCTAAAGCCCGCGACTACATTTTTCGGGATCGATCCCGTCCCCAATCGGGATCGATCGTGTCCCCAATGTAGTCGCGGGCTTTAGCCCGCGTTACGCGCCCATCTTGGATTGGCTTTGTCAGGCTGACGCGTGGGACCGTATTCATTGGGCCGGTAGATGAAACCCGTGCGCAGCCCGAGCTCGCGCGCGGCCCTCAGATCGCCCATGTGCGCTGCCACCATCATGACCTCCGGCACCTTCACCCCCAGGAAATCCGCGGCAGAAAGGTAAACTTCGCGATCGGGCTTGTAGTGCCGGGCCAGCTCCGCTCCGAGGACAGCATCCCACGGCAAACCGGAGTTCTTGGCCATGTTGGTCAGGAGGGCGACATTGCCATTGGAAAGGGGCGCGATCAGATATTTCTTCTTCAGCCTGGTGAGGCCGGCCACGGAATCCGGCCACGGCTTCAAGCGATGCCAGACGCGATTCCAGTGATCCTTCTCCGCTTCAGTCAGGCCTTCGATATGGAATTCCTTGAGCAAATCCTCGAGCAGAGCACGGTGCAGATCATCGAGTTTGGTCCACGGAAGCTGACCTTTACGAACTTTGTCCATCGACGGCGCGTAGCCGGCACGCCAGCGATCGGCAAATCGCGCCCAGTCGATTTGAAGGCCCCTGGCTTTGCCCCAGGCTTCGCCTTCCTGAGTGATGGAACCGCGCCAGTCCACGACCGTCCCGAACGTATCGAAGACGAGCGCCTTCACGCCTGCGAGTGATGTGTTTTCCACGGGTCTGGTCTCCTGTGATCTGTTCGCTTGAATCAAGACAACCGCTCCAACACCCTGCAACAGTTCCCTACGATTCATATTTCCTCCTCGGCACGACTTATCCTATACGCCGTTCGATCTGGAGTTGAAAGCAAAAGTGTACTAAGATCCCGGCCGCTTTTGGAGGCGGAATGAACGCGGGCTAAAGCCCGCGACTACATTCAAACCGAAACTCAGCCGCGGATTTCACGGATGACGCGGATGGCGCATCGTCCCCAATGTAGTCGCGGGCTTTAGCCCGCGTTCATTCCAGATCGCGACAAGGAGAAAAGCGGGAGTGAGGCTTAGCACAGATCGTATCCTGACCACGCATGTCGGCAGTCTGCCTCGCAGTCAGGCCGTAGTGGATCTGCTATTCAGACGCGAACAGGGTGAGCCTTATGATCCGGCAGAATTCGATCGCGTGATGGCCAATGCGGTGACCGATACGGTACGCAAGCAAGTGGCGATCGGCATCGACGTGGTCAGCGATGGAGAGACATCCAAGATCGGTTATGCGACATACATAAAGGACCGCCTGACCGGCTTCGACGGCGACAACCCTCGCCAGATCGCGCTCGACCTGCAGGACTATCCGGATTTCCGCGCTCGCATGGCGGTCTTCGCCGGCAAGCAGACATTCAAGCGCCAGTCCTGCGTCGGCCCCATCAAGTTTGTGGGCCGCGCGGATCTCGACAAGGATATCGCCCATCTGCGAGCGGCTGCGTCCCAATGCGGCGCCGGGGAAGCGTTCATGAATGCGGCGTCACCGGGCGTGGTTTCCGCATTCCAGCCGAACCGGTTTTACCCGACGCACGCCGCTTACGTCGAAGCTATCGCCGAGGCCATGCAGCCCGAGTACGAAGCGATCGTAAACGCCGGGCTCGTGCTTCAGCTCGATTGCCCGGACCTGGCAATGGCCCGCCACACAGGATTCCAGGATCTGACCGAGGCCGAATTCCTGAAGCGCGCGGAACATCAGGTTGAGGTCATGAACCACGCCCTCCGCAACATTCCCGCGCAGTCGCTGCGAATGCACATCTGCTGGGGCAACTACGAAGGTCCGCACGACCACGACATCCCGCTCGAGACGATCATGGGCATCATCCTCAAAGCCAAACCCGCGGCCATCCAGTTCGAGGCGTCCAACCCGCGGCACGCGCATGAATGGATCGTGTGGAAGAACGCGCGGATCCCGGAGGATAAGGTCCTGGTACCCGGAGTCATCACGTCGACTTCGAACTATGTCGAACACCCAGAGCTCGTCGCGCAGCGCATTTGCCTGTTCGCGAGCATCGTGGGCCGCGAGCGTGTCGTCGCCGGGACGGATTGCGGGTTCGGTACGTTCGCCGGGATCGGCAAAATGGATCCTGAAATTTCCTTCAAGAAGCTGGAAGCGCTCGTACAAGGTGCGGCACTCGCTACCACGAGGCTATGGCAGCCATGACAACCTCGCTTACAGAAATGGAAATCCTCGCTATCGAACGCGCTTGTGAGCGGCTCGTGCTGGACTGGGTTGACCTGAACGACCGGCAGGATTACGAGTCGCTTGCCGCGCTTTTCGCCGCCGACGGGACGATGATCCGACCCAACGGTGATCCGCTCGCCGGCCGTTCCGCAATCCTGAAATCCTACCAGTCTCGCCCGGCCGGAAGAATCACCAGGCACATCTGTTCGAACATCCGGATCACGGTAGAATCCGGCGACCGGGCACGCGGCCTGAGCTATGCCGTCGTCTACTCCGCGAATGCCGGCGAGCCCGCCGAGGGCCATTTCGGCATCAAAGCAGAGCCGCGCCAACTGATCGGTGAATTCGAGGACGAATTCGTTCGGACGCTCGAAGGCTGGCGGTTTTCCACGCGGCGAGCCCGATTCGTAATGCATACATGAACTAGCCGACCGGAAAGAAGATTTTTAGCCGCGGATTACGCGAATTACGCGGCTAACTACCATGTGGACTACCGCGGAAAATCCGGTTTCGTTTCGTGGAGGATTTCGAGAAGCGCTGTGCGGTCGGTGCCGGAGAGATAGGCAAAATCAGGGCTCTTGTCTTCCCCGGTCAGGACTTCTCGCAGCCTGCGGTAGACATAGGCTTTGATCCCCTCCGGCATTTCATTGAAGGGCTTGCTGTAAATAAGGTAACTCAGCGGATAACGGAACACTCTGGTCTTGAGATCCAGATCCCGCAGGGATCGCCCATGGCTGTCGCGCGGGCCCTGACCGGCGAATTCGGCGGCGAAGTTCGACGTGCCCCGGATCGGCGCCGTCAACGGCGGAGCGCCGGCGAAAAGCATCGCCTTGACAAGCGGCTCACCCACGTCTCGCGCAGCGGCCCCGGCCTTTCCGCCTGCGAAAGCGATCAGGTTATGCACTTCGGCCTGATGTGCGAGCACCATCAGCGCAACGATGTCGCTGTGTGGGCTTAAATACTTCGTGGTGTCGAAACGGGATTTCAAATCGGTGACGTTGGAGGAGCGGGAAAAGTCGATCGCCGGAAGGTTGCCGAACGCCGATGCGGGCGTTTTGACCGTGATGTTTCCGAGATGCTTCTGATTGCCATGCGTACCGGTAACGTACCACCCACCCCAGCGCTCACTGAACGGACTCTGGTCGGTTGTGGGGATCGGGAACGCGCCTTCGACGTTGCCGGTGGCATCCGGCAACACCGACGAGAACAGAAGACGCGGCACAAACCTGGGGACGGCCTCGGTGTGGTAGTGGCACACCGAACACTCGTGACCGGCTGATCGCTCGAACAGCGGCTTTCCGTCATCCTCCTGAGCAATAACATAAAAAGCGGACCCTGCCCGGGGATCGACAGACATGATTTCAATGAGGATACCTTCCGGCACCCAGGCCACATACACATCATCGTTGAAATACATGGCGCGTGGTGTCGCGGGCGAAATGCGCTCGGTTTGAAGGCTGGTTTTGGAAAACACCAGGGTCTGCGACGAGATAGGAATTTTCAGATTCTTCAGGATCGAGCTGAGGTAACCGTGCTGCGCATCAAACTCCAGCTTGATAGCGCCGGCCTTGATCTTCTGCTGCAGCTCTGCGACGGGATCGGACGCAAATCCAGCGGCCGTCATCGTGAGAAGAAAAATGCCTGCAAAAAAGCCACGTAGCATCATTTGCAGGAGTGTATCGCAGGACGGGAATCACCACAAAAAGACAAACGAACAAACAGACGATTGCGCGTTGACAGATACGCATGCTTGTGCAAAATAGGGGCACTTAACTGCAGATCGCTGAGCGGGGCCGAGATGGCGGAGCCCGCCTGACCCGAACTGCGCAGAATCGCCTGGGACAAGGGGCGGTACGAAGGATTCGAATTCCAAACCATCAACTCATCGACAGAATCGGATTGAATGAATCTTGGAGGCGTGTGTAATGGCGGCGGCCAGTAAGAATAGGTTTGCGTTGAATCTTCGGGCAGGTGAGATTGTTGAAATCCGATCCAAAGAGGAAATCCTTGCCACTTTGGATGAAAAAGGCCGGCTGGATGGACTTCCGTTCATGCCGGAGATGCTCAAGTATTGCGGAAAGCAGGTCCGCGTATACAAGAGCGCCCACAAGACGTGCGACACGGTCGATAAGACCGGTGGCCGCCAGGTAGCTCCGAATACCGTACATCTCGAAGGTCTGAGATGTAACGGTGAGGCCCACGGAGGGTGTCAGGCGGCATGTCTTCTGTTTTGGAAAGAAGAATGGCTTCGAAAGGTTCCCGTTAAGTCCGCGTCTGCCTCAGGTGCGAACGGAGCTAATGGCAAACGTAGACATTGTTCGGAAGATGCGTTGTGGAGCAACACAACTCGTTCTTCAGAGTCCCCAGTCGAAACATACGTCTGCCAGACGACGGAAATCCCGAAGTTCACGACACTACTCCACTGGTGGGACGTTCGACAGTACGTCAAGGATGTGACTTCAGGTAATGTGACCGTCCGGCAGGTCATAGAGGCAATGCTGTTCAGAATCTTTCAGCTCGTTCTCCGAATCGGTGCCTACCGCGCGCTGACCCAAAGCTATAACGTCTTTCAACGCATGCGCAGCGGCACGCCTTATCCTTTTCGAGAAGGAACCCTAACTTCCAAAACGCCATCTGAGACGCTGAACCTCCAGCCAGGAGAGCTGGTTCAGGTCAAGAGCCATGAAGAAATTCTGCAAACCCTCAATAAAGTCGGCCGGAATCGAGGTATGCGTTTTGATGCGGAACTGGTCAAGTACTGCGGAAAAACCTTCAGAGTTGGTCGCCGTGTCGAGCGAATCATTGATGAGAAGTCAGGCACGATGCGGCACCTGCAGAATGACTGCATTGTCCTCGAAAACGCCATCTGCACCGGTCAGCTGACTGCGTTGAGGTTGTTCTGTCCGACGGCCACTCATGCATATTGGCGGGAGATTTGGCTGAGGCGCGTTGGCGATGCACCTCAAATCAGTACACAACATTGTTTGAATGCGGCGCCTCCAACCGCAACCCAGCAGGGCAAATGACAAACAATACAAGTATTGGCCGGAACGCCATTTTGAATTCGTTTACCCTTATTGTTTCTCTGGCGGTGGCGTTCTTCCTTTCGCCGTTTCTCGTCCATCGGCTCGGCAGTGTTGGTTATGGGACCTGGACGCTCGTAACCTCCATGATCTCCTATATGGCTCTTCTGGATCTGGGCCTGCGGGGAACCGTGACACGCTTTCTTTCCAGATATCACGCGCAAGGAGCGCACGAGGAGTCGAGCCGTGCCGTTTCTGCGGTTTTTTGGATACGGCTTTGGACCGGGCTGGTAATTCTGTGGGCCGCGGCCCTCTTGTCGACTCTGGCTCCTTCGCTGTTGCGCATCCCTCCAGAGATGCAGTCTTCCACTCGCTGGGCGCTGATCCTGGTCGGAACAAGTCTGGCGGTGACTCTGACGTTCGGTATTTTTGGCGCTGTTCTCGCGGCCCTGCAAAGATTTGATCTCTTATGCAGCGTCAGCATCAGCCAGATCGCGCTCCGTACCGCAGGTACGATATGGCTGTTGAGATCCGGGCACGGCATCGTTGCTCTTGCCGTGTGGGAGCTATGCGCAGTCATCCTGGCCAATGCCGCTCTCACCGTCCTTGCGATGATCTTCCGGCGGCCCGACGCGGCAACGCTGCGAAAATTGGGTGGATACAGCTTCTATCTGATTGCGATAAACACCTCTCGCCAGGTCATCAATTACACGGATAATCTGGTCGTCGGCGCCTTGATCTCTGTAACTGCGGTGACCTTCTATACGATCGCAGGCGGCTTGCTGGAGTATGCACGCCAGATGGTTTCTGCACTGGGTCTCAGCTTCCTGCCTATGGCCAGCAGCATGGAAGCTCGCGGACAGAAGGATCAGTTACGTGACCTCTTGCTTAATGGTACCTGCGCAACGCTGTTAGTCGGCTTACCGATCTATACGGCGCTTTTCTTTCGCGGGGATAATTTCATAGGGCTGTGGATGGGACAGGAATACGCCCAGATTTCAGGAAGCATCCTGCAGATGCTGCTGGTGGGGCAGATCTTCCTTATAGCGCAGTACACGAACTACAACATTTTATGCGCGCTGGGAAAACAGAAGCCGTTGGCGTTGAGGTTGGCGGGGGAGGCGGTCGCGAATCTGATCCTGAGTATTGTGCTGGCACGCAGGATTGGAGTGATGGGCGTTGCCGTGGGCACATTGATACCTGGCGTTATAAACCATGCCCTTTTCGGTTCCCGGTATGTCTGCAGACTCCTTGAAATTCCTGTCTCACAATTCCTGTGGCGCTGTTGGGTCCGATCTGCCGTCGCCGTCATCCCTTTCGGCTTTGCATGTTATCTAAGTGATCTTTTTTGGTTCCCGGTAAACATGCTCCAATTTGTTTTCCAGATTGCTGTTCTCTTACCGGTCCTTGTGCTCGGAGTCGGTGTTGTTTTCTGGAAAGAAGTTTCCGAACAGTTACTGGCAGCCCTGAATGGATTTGCCCGCGTTCGAGCCAGCCGAACGCTGCGGTCGAGCGTCTAGCCATTCATGTCATCAACCACCGAATCATCTCTCGATCGTTCTCTCGTTTTGTCATATCTCGCCATTTCCTCTGCTAACTTCTCCATTCCCTTGCCGATGTTCCTGGAGAGATATTCTTCCATGATTGGCACATATCCCTGGGCGCCCGGCCCTTCCAGCAGGACATGTTGAGTCAGACGCGTTCGATTGTCCGGCAATTCTTCAAAGGTCCACGTGAAACGGAGCACGGCTTCGTTCAAGTCCATCTGGACGACGACCCGCGCGGGCGGCTCAACCTCGGTCAACGTGGAATGCCGAGGATCCTGCCCATGCGCTTTTGCTGTGATATGCGTCCCGGTCTGGAAGGGGCCATCGACTTCGAACTGAGTGGAGTCGCCCTCGATGCGCCGCCAGTTGTCGATATTGGAATAGAACGCCCAGGCCGTTTGACGATTCACCTCAGCAATAACGGAGTGTTTCAATTCCCAGGTCATGTCTGCGCCCTACTCCCCGATGTCCTCATTCCATAGCTCCGGTCGTTCTCTGACAAACCGCTCCATCAGATCGCGGCATTCGCGGCTATCGACAACAACGATGTCCACACCTCGCGATCGCACGTAGTCCTCGGGTCCGCGGAAAGTACGATTCTCCCCAACGATGACCCTTGGAATGCCGTACAGCAGGACGGTGCCGCTGCACATATCACAAGGAGACAGCGTCGAGTAGAGAGTCGCGCGACGATAATCGACGGCCTTGAGACGCCCGGCATTCTCGAGACAATCCATTTCCGCATGCAGGACCGCGCTTCCCTTCTGCACGCGCTGGTTGTGGCCGCGGCCGGCTATCCGCCCGTCAATCACCAGCACTGAGCCGATAGGGATGCCTCCTTCGGCAAGTCCTTTCTTTGCTTCCTCGATTGCCGCTTCCAGGAATTCGTCCATCTCGCCTAGCTTCCGTAGTTGTACAGATTGGGAGGCTCTTTCCCAAGCAGCCGAAGATACGTATAAAGCTGGCCCCGGTGATGCCAGTGCTCGTCGTACGCAAAAGCAAGGTATTGCGACGCCGGGAAGGGGCCGAACGGTGATTCGACCGGCCTGGCGAGATCCTCTTCCGACATTACTCTGAAAGTGTCTTCGGCGATTTGATGGCACTCCGCAGCGTACTTTCGCGCGTCGTTGACCGTGGCCAATGCTTTGAGTCCTGGAGCTCCGGCGTCGCTTTCCGGGCTCGCGCGGTTGGCCGCCTCCATGTCAAACCGGCCCTGCCGGGCAGCCTCCGCCAATATCTTTTCCTGAGTGTAGATGTGAAAGATCAGCTCACGGGGCGAACGCATACCCGGCCGCGGGCGGAAGTCGAGTTCTTCGTTGCTGAGAGTCCCAATCGCCTGGAGCGTCACACCATGCACCATGTTGAAGTAGTCCAGTTGCGCCAAAAGCCTCTGCTTGTCGTTCATGTATCGTTATCCTCACATCTTCGACGGTTCGTCTGCCGACGGCCCGTAGATCGCCGGCACTTTACCGCCCATTGGCCGCAGGTACGCCGCGAGCTGGCCCCGATGATGGATCGCGTCGAAGAGGATGAACCACAGAAATGTACCCACCGGCTGCTCCGAAACGACCTTGCCGTTGACATAGAACTGCGCCGTGCGGTTCCACGCTTCTTCGTCCATTTTTGAAACGCGATCCGTGAGCTCATTCGACCAGCGCTCGAATTTCTCCAAGATCTCGTCGATCGGAGGAGGCGGCACGGGCTTCCACTCCGCCTTGTTGTCGATAACGACATCGAGACACGACTTCAGCTCGGTCGTTAGCGTCCAGACGAGTTGTTCTGCCGAAGGCGAGCGTTCGGCCGGCTTGTAGTTGAGCTGATCTTTGGAAATGGCTTTGAGCACGCGCATGAAGACGGGGAACTCTGCCTGCCGGCGTTGCAAATAGAATTCGCGAAGAGTCATATGGAGCCTCACTTGGACGTGGGTGGAGCGACACTGAGTCCGACGACGCCGCTTCGTTCGATGGCTGTCCGCAAAAAGCCGGAGCGCCGGACGTCGTCGATGAATTGATTCACGCCTTTCAAGACTTCGGGATTTCCGTTCGGTACGATGATGGTTTGCTCCACGCCATACAAATCATCCGGCAGCAGGCGCAGTCCCGAAGTGCCTCGCATGGCGTCTGTCAACCGCTGCCGGTTTGCGCCGAATGCGTCGAGTTTGCCGGCCAGCAACGTTTGCGTGGCCGCGTCGGGGCTGGATTCCGTGATTTCCACAACGACCGCCTGTTTCAGGTTTCGTGCGAGATACAGCGCGACGGAGTCGCCTTTTGCAGCGCCAATCCTCTGTTTCGGACGATCGATGTCCGCCACAGACCGAATGGGCGAATCTCCACGCACGAGGAATGTCTGCTGCACAAGCATGTAGGCCTGAGAAAACTGCACGGGCCCGGCCCGCTCCGGATTGTAGGCCACAAATCCGATATCCGCCTGGCCATTCCGCACTGCATCAATGACGTTCTGAGGACTCTGGACGCCGGTCAACGTGACCTCAACGCCAAGGCGGCGTCCCAACTCGCGTGTCAAATCCACGGCAGTTCCGCGAATCATGCCGGTCTCTGGGTCTTTCACGGCCTGAGCAGGATTACTCGAAAGATATGCAGCTCGTAAGGTCCCGGTCGGAGCTACAGCCTGGGCCGCCGCATCCAAAGCCGGCATCAACAGCAATATTGGGACGCATAGAAACAGCAAACGCATCTCTCTCCTCCCGAGGTCAAACAATAGTGATGTGATTCTATTTCTTGTTGCGCACGGCAGTCCACTGTAGCGGCGGTCATAGACCGCCGCTACAGTAAAACCAGCTCAGTCCGTTTTGACGCCATGTTAGGCTCGGGTTGTGCGGTTCCAATGGCGGTACCTCGCAATTGGAGTGCTCTGGGGCCTGACAGTAGGGCTCCTGGGCGGCTCCGCTCTTTTCGTAAGTGGCGACATGTTTGGGGATCCGGGAAGCATGTTCGCCAAGCTCGCGGGGCCTTTCTACGGCCTCATATTCTTTGCAGCAAGCCTGGCGATCGGCATATTCAGCGGTATCGTTCTCGCATTGGGTTCTGACTTGGATGTCTTCGCGTCACGACGCTCTCTGAAGCTCGCCGCCAAATGCGCCGGAGCCTCCGTGGCGCTGTCCACTTTAATCGTTGCGGCCGCTGTTTCGGCTGAGGAGTCGCGCCAGAGGGCCATCGAGCGCGACGTGGATGAGCACCTCGATGACTTTTTCCCCATTGATGCTGAGGCGCGGCCGGCGAAGGACGGCAGAGGCGCTGAAATATTCATCGGCTTGATCGGGCGCCGCACCGGGAATTATTGGATCGAGTGGAGCCTCATGGATCAGAACTCGCGAACCGTGATCTACGAAGAGAAGCGCATGGTCTCGCTGATGGATACGCCCCATTCCTGGATCCGTCATCCCCTCGACTATGAGGAACTTCGAGACCTCCTGCACGCGGACGACGTCGCCGGTCGACTGATCTCTCTCAGCGTGCGACTGGACCGGAGCGATACTCCGAACCCACCGCCACGAGCGGGAGACTTGATGGGCACCAGCTTCAAATTGCCCAAGGCAACGCCGTAACGAGCATCCGGTTCTTACTGATCCAACCTTTTCGTTCTGCGTAACAATCTGCTAACCTGTTTCGCACTTATGCGAATTCTTGCAACTTGCATCGTTGTTTTGACCACGAGTTTTCTGGCGCTTGGTGTGCAACGGCCTCAACCGAACCCGGTGGGAAAATGGCAACCTTCCGAGCTGATACGGCCGCAGGAATTGATCGTCAAGGTTCGCGATACCGGGCCATCGAAGCCGCTGATCGTCTTTGTCGGATTCATGCCGCTCTATCGGAATGGTCACATTCCCGGCGCCGTTTTTGGCGGACCGGCATCGAATGCGCAGGGTCTCGCGGCGCTGAAGGCTGCTGTGGAGAAGGTGCCGAAGAACCGCGAAATTGTTATCTATTGCGGGTGTTGTCCGTGGGAAGCGTGCCCCAACGTGCGCCCGGCTATCGAGCTGCTGCACCAACTCGGTTACCAGCAAGTAAAGGGTCTCGTCGTTTCCTCCAACCTCGAAGCGGATTGGACGAGTAAGGGGTATCCACTCGAAAAAGGCGAATAGCTGACTGATGTCCAAAAGTTAGCCGCGGATTTCACGGATTACGCGGATGGTGCGCATCAATGGCTTTTAATTGTGCACCATCCGCGTAATCCGTGAAATCCGCGGCTAACATTTGGACATCAGAAAGCCTCTATTGCAAAGCGGCACGCGTCGTCTGCGCCGGAGTCCCGGTTGTGTACACAGGCTTGCGTGACGAGACGTACGCCGCGATCGCAACCATGTCCTCCTTTGTCAAGTTGGCGACGATGAACTTCATCAACTGCGGCGGCTGGGTGGGCCGGGTGCCCTGTTGTATGTCAAACAATTGCCGGACCATGTAGCTGGGCGAGCGGCCGGCAATGGGCGGCACATCAGCCACGCCCATGAGATCCGGTCCATGGCAGGTGATGCACGGCGTCGTCTTGCCCTGAATAAACTGATTTCCAACGATCTTTGCGCCTCCGGTCGTCACAAGGTCCTGGCCCTTTTTGATGCTGCCGGTGGGAACGTAAGCAATGAATCCGGAGCGCGGACTGCGATACGTCTCGGCCAGCTCTTCGTTCTCGGGCAACTCGATGATGCGCCCGGCGATCGGTTCGGTCTTCTCCTTCTCGAGCGGCAGGAAAAGATTGCCCTGAATCCGAGTCTTCGGCACCAGGTCCGTCTCGACCACTCGAATCCATCGCGTCCACCGGATCGATGAAAAGTAGTCCGCGGCGGCATTGAGTTCTTCGTCACTGAGAGCCTTCGCGAGCTCGATCATCGTATTCGTGTTCGGCTTTCTCGGATCGGCCGAATGCCGCCTGCCGCTCCTGAAGTCCTGGAGCTGGCGCATGATGTAGGACTTGGGAAGTCCCGCGGGGCCTGCATTCTCCGGACGTCCATGCCCGTTCGGCAAGTGACACGAGGCGCATCCGCGTGTTTTTTCGCCTAGCGCAGCCGGACCGTGTTGGATGACCTTGGGCATCGGCGGATGGTCCTCAGGAAACCAGTCGATCACATTCTGACCGTCCCGTACGTCCACACGCGAATATGCTGCCTTGCTTCCACCGAGGTGCATCGGCGTCGTCTGCTCGATGGGATCCTCGTTGGCGCGCAGGCTCCTCGAGGGCGGGTTCTGAGGGCTGGCCTTTTCGCCGGGAAGTGGAGGCCGGTCGAAGCCGTATGCCCACAATGGCTGGTTGTTGAAATCGATAGCTGTAACGTCCGCCACACCTTCGCCGGACGGCGCTCCGGTCTCGGCCGGCGACTTCGCGGTCTGGACGGGTTGTGGCGTGATAAGTCGATGGATGTCGTAGTATCTGGTAACGGCGGCTCCCAGCGCGAAACACGCGATACCCAGGATGACGCCACTGATATAGCGCTTCACTATGCCTCCTCTTATAGCCGCTGTTGTGAGCGGCACTGAACTCATTCCCGGAATATCCTCAAGATATTTGGTTTAAGTTTCCAGCCTATTTTGCCAAATCTGGAAATGAAGGTGAATCGAAACTGTAACGGCGCCCGCAAACCCCTATCCGTCGCCCGAGAAAAGGGTCGATCAGTGGCTCAACCCGGTCGCATTTGAGCGTCCGGTAGTGGGAGCCGCGGAACAGGGCAAATCCATGCGAGTGCAGCGCCAAGAACACCGGAAGCGTATTGTCGTACGGTGTCCCGCGGGACGCCTGCTTCCCACATATTGAGCTTGCGAGCAGCATGATGTTCGCGACTACGGGGCGATTTCTCGCGTCGGAAACCTCCGCTACGGGGCGGCATGGATTGCTCGTTGCATTGCGGCCATCGAGTCGCGTGCAAATCTTTTTTGGAGCACGCGGCTTAGTGGCCGCGCAAGCCGGGCTGGCCACATCCTCGGCTTGGAAAATGCCAGAATGTCGTAGACGACCGAGTCATCCTCGGCAACCCACTGCAAAGAGAACCTTTCCTCGCCTTCCTCGGCATGGTCCTGGAGCGTTCCGTATGCAAAGCCGAATCGGCGCTCTTCGTCGATAACGTAAACAATCCTGCAGGCATTCAAGGACCAGAAGCCGAAATGGTGCACCAGGACGGCCACGGTTGCACCAGCCTCGATTTGCGTGCCGGGCTGAAAGAGCTCGACCCATCCAAGCTTGAACATTTGCCAAAGCCTCAGAGATGCCACGGCCTGGCGAAACACTTGATCTCCATGTCCCAGTCTCACGCGATTGTGATCGACGGTATAACCTCCCGGCAACGTGCCGCGAGTTGCGCCTACGTCGGGATAAGAGAACTTGTGGCTGCGTTGCTCGACGATAAAGCCATCGATCACAGTCCGGGAGGGTCTATGGATCATGAACATTGCAGACTTTTCCCATTGTTCTTTGACAATTTTCCGGGTCAAGACTACATTGGCGCTCGCTCGATTGAGCAGATTTCAACAAACAAGTGCCAAATCTGTATGGAGAGATACAAATGAGTGTAGTCAGCAAGCGCCTTGCGCCATTCGCCAGGGCGGAATGGATCCTGGTCACGCTTTTGTTCGCCGGCTTGACGCCTCTCGTAGTCCGGGCGCAGGCAAATGATACTGCCGCGCAAATCGCCGCTGCGGTTTTGCCTCTTCCCGAATCCATGCGGGCAGGCGCCACTGTCGTCAGCCGTGGAGAAAAGGGAGCAATAACCGTTCTTCGGAAGGGTTCTAACGACATGGTATGCACCGCCGACCAATCCGGCGACCAAACCTTCTATGTGAACTGCTTTCACGAATCTATCTTTGCCCTGATGAAGCGCACTACAGAACTCAGTAATGAACTCAGCCGTGCCGGTGCGCCCGCCAGCGGCAAGGCGTTGGACGAGGCGCTGGATAAGGAAATCAAGGCGGGCAAGTTCAAGCTTCCGTCTCATCCAACGATAGGGTTTCAGATGAGGGGTCCCCTGAGCGGTTACAATGCGGCCACCAACACGGTCTCCGGCGAGATCAAGGCCTGGCAAATGGTGATGCTTCCATATGAAACAGGGGCCAGTCTCTCACTTCCGGATAAGCCCAATGCAAATATGCCCTGGGTCATGAATGCGGGAACCTGGGCTGCTCACATCATGATCGAGCATTGATACCGGCTGTCCATCGCCTGGTCTGCGCCTCGCAGGCCGCACTTGTGTCGGCCCGGGCTGAGAAGTTATTTGGAGTAAGTTGCCGTCCGGAATGCCTCCAGTGCCTGCTCAACTTCGGGAGTGCGAGGCGCGTGGGACAGGATCGTAAACACGGATAAAAGCTCACCCGTCAGAAATGAGCCCTGCATCAAGTACTTGTATTCACCCGGTGCGGGATTGCGATCCGTGAGAGCGAAGTAGTATCCGGCAGTCTGAGGGCCGGTAAGCAGGCAGAGAATCGCTGCGATCCAAACGCATCGCTTGCATAGCATGGTCGGGATTCCTCCCATCGCCACAATAAGGATAACTCGAGGCCAACCGCCAATCTGGAATAGGAAAGCCCCAATTTGATCACATGTGGACGTTACCTCTGAGTAGCGTTAGAATCCGCCGAAGGACCGGAGGACATAGTGTACCGAGTCAATTACGCCGGATTTTTAGGTTGTTTGTTCCTGGCGATGGTGAGTGCCCCCGCATTTGCGCAGATCAACATCTCCGGGGAGTGGGCCGGCAGGTATCACGAGGATCAAGGAGACCGGGTTCCGGGTGACGTCCAGGGCGACTTCACCGGCGTTCCCATGAACGATGCCGCCCGCCGGTACGCCGAGAGTTTCGACGTTACGCGTGTGGCAATCCTCGAGCACCAGTGTCAGCCCTACAATCTTCCTCATATTTACCGCGGGCCGCTCCAGTTCCGGATCTGGGAAGAAAAGGATCCGGCCACACAGGAAATCATCGCCTACAAGGAGTACCTCGGCACGTACATGCAGTTCCGGACGATCTGGATGGACGGCCGCCCGCATCCTCCCGACTATGTACCGCACACCAACATGGGCTTTTCGACAGGAGAGTGGAACGGCGACATCCTCACGGTCACGACCACGCACATCAAGAAAGAATTCTATCGGCGCAGCGGCATTCCGAGCAGCGACCTGACAACCGTGGTCGAACATTACATCCGGCACGGGAATCTTCTCTCGCACGTCATCATCGTGACCGACCCGGTGTACCTGACCGAGCCATACGTCAACAGCCAGGAGTTCGTGCTGATGGAGCGCGGGAACCAGAACTGGCTGTACAACTGCGAATACGCGACGGAAGTGCCCAAACCGAAAAATGAAGTTCCGCACTACCTGCCCGGGAAGAACCCTTTCATCAAGGATTTCTCCAATAAGTTCGGACTTCCCTTCGAGGCGGTGTTTGGCGGGGCGGAAACAACCTACCCCGAGTACATGCCGAAACTCGAAGAGATGATGCGCAAGCAGCCGCGATGAAAAAAGCAATTCTCGTCATCCTCGGATTGGTGGCCGTCCTGCAAGGCCAGGCTCCACAGAATGAAATCAAGACATTTCATGTCCAGGGAAACGTTTACATGCTCGTTGGGGCGGGCGGCAACATTGCAGTGCAGACCGGCGATGAAGGTGTCCTGGTGGTGGATACCGGCATCGCCCAGACGCGGGACAAGGTGCTCGCAGCGATCCGTCAACTGTCCACCAAGCCGATTCGCTGGATGATCAATACGCATGCGCACCCGGACCACACGGGCGGCAACGAGACGGTCTCTCAGGCTGGCCTGACCGTCAACGGAAATCCGGCCGCCATCATCGCACACGAAAACGTCCTTGCGCGAATGACGGAGGCGTCCCGCCCCGTGACCGAACGGCCCTTGAATACGTTCTTCGAAGACGAGCGCGACTTTTATTTCAACGGCGAGGCGATCTTCATCCACCACATCCCTCATGCCCATACCGACGGAGACGTTCTTGTCTATTTTCGCGGCTCCGACGTGCTGGTCGCGGGCGACATTTTCGTGACGACGACCTATCCGGTCATCGACGCGAAACTTGGCGGCGGAGTCGAGGGATTCGTCACCGGCTTGAACAAGATGCTCGACATCACCGTGCCCAAGTATCTGCAGGAGGGCGGCACATATGTCATACCCGGCCATGGCCGGGTCGGCGATGAGGCAGACGTCGTGGACTATCGCGACATGGTCGTGATCATTCGTGACCGGATTCAGGACATGATCAAGCGTGGATTGAGTCTCGAACAGATCAAGGCGGCAAGACCTGCGCTCGATTATGACGGGCGGTACGGCAACGACAAATCGTGGACAACCACAATGTTCGTTGAGGCGGTTTACCGGGATCTGACACAGAAGAAGAGCAACTAGAATGCTGGAATTCGGGAAAAGAACGCGGGCTAAAGCCCGCGACTACATTTTGGGAACCATCTGGTGCACGAATGTAGTCGCGGGCTTTAGCCCGCGTGCACGCATTGCCGCAGTCGCAGTGATGTTATTGGTTTTCCTGCCGGCTCGATCCGAGGCAGCGCAGCAGCGTGGGCAGCGGGGAGCGCCGCAGCCCGCACGCGCCGCTGCGCCGATCGATCTCACGGGTTATTGGGTTGCTGTAGTGAGCGAAGACTGGCGTCACCGCATGGCAACGTCCGCTAAGGGCGATTACGAGAGTCTTCCGATCAATGCCGAAGCCCGGCGCGTCGCCGATGGCTGGGATCTCGACAAAGATAATGCGGCAGGCTTGCAGTGCAAGCCGTTCGGGATCGGCGGCATCATCCGTCAGCCGGGGCGTCTGCATATCACGTGGCCGGACGACAACACACTGAAGATCGACTTCGACGCCGGCACCCAAACCCGTCTCCTGTATTTCGACAAGTCCAAACAACCTGCCGGTGAGAAGAGCTGGCAAGGATTTTCCACGGCTCAATGGGAAGGACCTCCAGCGGGGCCGCGCGGCGCTCCCGCCCGGGCGCAGCTTGGAAACAACGAAGGCCCGGTCGCGCCCGGCGGAGGCGGTCGAGGACAGCGGGGAGGGCCCGCGCTTTCGAGTTCGCTCAACCAGGGCGGGTCTTTGAAGGTCGTGACAACGAATTTCCGCGCGGGCTATCTGCGCAAGAACGGCGTGCCTTACAGCGAGAATGCATCGATCACCGAGTACTTCAATCGGCTGCCACAACATCCCAACGGCGACAACTGGCTGCTTGTCGTCACGATCATCGAGGATCCGACGTATTTGACCCAGCCGTTCTATACGAGCACGCACTTCAGGCTCGAACCCAACGGCTCAAAGTGGAGCCCCACGCCCTGCAGAACCGCGCCGCCTCCACCCACTCCGAAGTAAGACGGATCTGAAACTAGATAGAGTCAGGGCAGAAGTATAATGACGGCCGACAAATTCGACAGTCGAGGTGCTTATGAAACACCAGCGCATTTCCCGGCGAAAGTTCATGGGCGGCGTGGTTGCCGCCGGCGGATCCGCAGCTTTGGCGCGGCAGTCCGGAACTATCCGAGGATTCGATCATGTGGCTCTTCCCATGCAGAACACCGATGCGATGCTTGCCTTTTACCGCGGGCTCGGGTTGCAGGTGGCTGAGAACGCGCAGGCGTGCTCGGTCTACATCGGCAACCAGATGATCAACTTCCATCGCCCCACCGCATGGCAGCGCGAGACGTTCACCTTGCGCGCTCCTGCAGCAAAGCCTCCCTGCGGAGACTTGTGTTTCGTGTGGGACGGGACACCGCAATCCCTGAAAGCGATGCTGGATCGTGCCAGCGCCAAAATCATCGAAGGTCCCGTGCCGCGCCAGGGTGGCCGCAAAGCCGCTGCTTCCAGTGTTTACGTGCGCGATCCGGATGGGAATCTTTTGGAGTTCATGATCTATTGATATGATGGCGCCCGTTTCGACACGCGCTCCACGGAGACGGGACATGAATATTTCAAGAACACTGGCGTGGCTCATGCTGGCTGGAATTCTTATCGCGCCGGCGGCCGCGCAAGCGCCACGGGGTGCGCAGGGCCAGAGGGCGGCGCGGACAACGGACGGTAAACCCAATCTGAACGGGATTTGGCAGGCCCTCGGCACGGCCAACTGGGAGATCCAGGACCATCCGGCGTACTCCGGACCGATGTGGGAGCTGGGTGCAATCGGTGCTGTGCCCGCGGGTCAAGGTGTGGTGGAAGGCAACGAGTGGTCGAGACAACCAATTTCAATGACAGGACCGGCGCCGGCGGCGGTTTCTTCAGTGACGCCGCGAAGCTGACCGAGC
>WNFO01003063.1_pt1 | contig 19277 bp, 17 predicted proteins | sample 5400251 | NCBI WGS metagenome assembly WNFO01 (sample SAMN13153354, study PRJNA577476) | soil metagenome | isolation source: 100 cm saprolite under Madrone tree | place: USA:California | collected 2016-06-14
AATCCTCGATGGGCAACGGATCGGGAAATTTGCGGCCGAGAACTTTCTGATAACTTTCGATGGACAAGTGTTTTTGTGGAGCGGAGATGTTGGATGCTTCCGCCCGCGAACGCAGGAACATGCCCTTGGGCATATTCTGCTTCCAGAATCCCATGGGATCCCCAATGACATAGGGCTCCACCCCGGCAGCCAACAGATAGGCAGTCGCACTCAGTCCGTACGGACCTGCTCCGATGACAATTACTTCCTTCTTTTGCGCGGATTGGCCCACATGCGAACCTGACCAGCGTGGACGATGACCGGTTGTTTCCGGCACAAATGACAGTTCATTCCACGATTCCTTGACGCTCGGTCGATACGGGGTTCGGACGGCCACGTCTTCGGCTCCCTGGCATTCAGGTCCATTTCTTGGGGTTTGCTTCATGGCTGGGTCAATAGCTCCTCGTTCGAATTCTGCTTAAGCACAGTCTTCTGCATGCGAGCAGGATCTCCATCCGTTCTTGCCAGTCGTGCAAGTCTCGCTCTTAAGTATTGATATTTATGGTAAATAGTCTCCGTTCTGCCAAATTCTTACCCAACCTAGTGGCAATCGTAGGGCCGTTTCCAGATTGACGAGAAAGCGCTTTTCTCGGGGTGTCTTTCCCTCCGTTGGCGCCTAGAAACACGGTTTTGGAGGCCAAAAAGCTACTCCCAGGGGATCGCCGGGGATATCAACGGAACAGTCGGGAATAAAGGGTGCGCTGGCGGGCGGAATCTTGTTCCGAAGGCTGGTGAAAATATTTATCCTTTCTCGGAGCCTGTGGTTAGTTCTGTGGGTTAAGTATATGCGTGCTACATGCTGGCGAGCGAGGCAACAGGCTGGCTTTGCTGCTCGTGGAAGTGGCTCAGGCGGCCGCAAGGTGTAACCCGGACTGGCGGCGCTGATAACTGCCATCGAGCGACGCGTCGGCAGAAGAGCCTTTGCTTACGTCGAGATGGAGCGCAAGCGAGAAGCTCGCTTGAACTTGATGTCGCGGAGCTATATCCAGAAGTGGACTTTTTATTTGGACGGGACGATCGAGCCGACATTTGCCTTTACCGCGGTGCAGAACGGATGCGTGAGCAAAGCTCACTATCACAACGCGTACTGGCGATTTGACTTCGACGTTGACGGCTTTCCCCAAGACGTGCTTGACCGCTTTCTGTTTTTCATTTTCTGGGCGGGTCGGGACACGGTTGGCACCGAGCTCAGTCAGCCAAGAAATCCGTTCGTGGGTTACGTGTGGCGCGTGCGAGACAAGATCACGGGCCGAGGCTACATCATCGCTCCAGGGCCTGAAGACGGAATCGCTGACGGGTTCGGCGTGGCCGACGCATGGGATCTGGCCTATCACGGTAACGAGATTGACAGGCGGAGCGATGGGCAACGCCGCACATATGGACAATTACAAGAACAATGAGAACGTGGACGGGGCGGATGTAGTGTTCTGGTACCGCGCAGGACACAGCCACAATGGCGCGCTGACGTGCTCGACGGTGGGACCGCGGCTGACGCCAATCGGACCATGGTAAGGCGGGAAACGCAGACAGAAAGCGCTTGGGTAGGTACTGTATTCTCGGGGAAGTCTTGCTCAAGTAGCCAGGCCGGTGCAGCGCTATCCAGGCCATTGTCAAGCTGAGGAAGAGAAGCTCCCAGGGGATGTAAACCAGTTCCAAAAGTGTCGCCCTGGATCGCCAGGCGTCTGGTAAGTTCCTAACAATCAGATAGTTGGAATCACAGAGTTCTACTTCTATTGGTAACCAACGTGCTTGCTACCCTAAGGGATAGTGTCTCTTAGCCAAGGCAGCCTGTCTTTTTTCCATATGGTGCCGTATCTGGCTGTCTTGACATTGAAAACCAAGTGAAAGGGAGATGCAATCCCCGCTTCAATGGATGGAGGAAGAAGAATGGCTAGTGCTAAGTACGCCATACCGGTCGACGACAATGTCGCTCGCTACCTTGCGAAGCCACGGCAGCTGTTGATTGGCGGACAGTGGGTCAAAGCGGCTTCTGGCAAGACCTTCCCCACTTACAATCCAGCAACTGGTGAAGTTCTTGCCTACGTTGCAGAGGGCGACAAAGAGGATATTGACCGTGCGGTGGCCGCGGCCCGTGCCGCCTTCGATTACGGCCCATGGTCAAAGATCACACCATCTGAGCGCGGATGCCTCATCTGGAAACTTGCCGACCTTATCGAGGAGCACTCCGAAGAATTCGCGCAGCTCGAATCCCTTGACAACGGCAAGCCGGTTGCGACGGCTCGGATCGCCGACGTACCGGCGGCCATCGATAATCTCCGTTACATGGCTGGCTGGGCCACAAAGATTGAGGGGAGCACGATTTCGATCTCCGCCCAAGGCGCGAAATACCTGGCCTACACATTGCGCGAACCCGTCGGCGTGGTCGGCCAGATCATCCCGTGGAACTTCCCGCTGTATATGGCCGCATTGAAATTGGCTCCGGCGCTCGCTACCGGTTGCACCGTCGTTCTGAAACCAGCCGAGCAAACTCCTCTGACCGCTCTTATGCTAGGGGAACTCGTCGAGGAAGCGGGTTTTCCCGACGGCGTTGTGAACATCGTTACTGGCTATGGCGAAACAGCCGGTGCGGCGCTGGCTGCTCATCCGAGAGTCGACAAAGTTGCATTTACCGGTTCGACGGAAGTCGGCAAGCTCATCGTGCATGCGGCGGCTGGAAACCTGAAGAAGGTTTCCCTCGAGTTAGGGGGAAAATCACCGAACGTCGTCTTCCATGATGCGGAGATCGATCGGGCAATACCGGGGGCCGCCAATGCGATCTTCTACAACCAGGGACAGGTTTGCTGCGCGGGCTCACGGCTCTACATCGAAGAAAAGTCGTTCGATAGGGTCGTCGACGGCGTTTCCCAACTTGCATCGAAAATCCGTATCGGCCCTGGACTTGAACCCACCACGGATATGGGCCCGCTGGTTTCAGAAGAGCAGCTCAACCGTGTTTGCAGCTATCTGGAATCCGGATATTCGGAGGGTGCGAAGGCCACGGTCGGCGGTGGCCGCGAGGGCAACAAGGGTTATTTTGTGAAACCCACGGTTCTCATCAACACCAACGAAAAAATGAAAGTCGTGAAAGAGGAAATCTTCGGGCCAGTTGTTACGGCCATTCCGTTTAAGGATGTCGATGACCTCGTTGCGAAAGCGAACGACACGCCCTACGGGCTCGCCGCCGGCGTGTGGACACGTGACATCTCCAAAGCTCACCGAATTGCGTCCCTGCTTCGCGCCGGTACGGTCTGGATCAACTGCTATGGAGTCGTCGATCCAGCTATGCCATTTGGCGGATATAAACAGTCCGGTTGGGGACGCGACATGGGTTATGAATCGCTGGAGCAATACACCGAGGTCAAGTCAGTCTGCACGCCCATTTCCTAGCGGTCTCCTGATGCCTGCACGGTAAAGCATAGAACCGGAGGGATGCGGTTCGAGGCGCGCTTCTGCGGCATCAAAGTCTGGCTCGACTTCCCGAACATCACCCGCCGCATCTAAACATTTCCTCTGGCATCGTATCTGCCGTTTATCCTGTAACCGTCTTCTGAGCATTTGCGTCTATATTTCAAATACTCCACTGCGGGAACCCTGTTGTGTCCCGCAGGGTGTAAGCACTTATGGAGTGTTGCAACATGAAAACTCTCACCGCACTTCTTTTCCTTGCTTTCGCTACAATTTCCTCCGCGCAAAATGCTCGCACGGAAACCGCCGCTGCCCCCGGTTGCGGTGCCGAAAACACCAAGTTCGACGTGACAACTGACCGCTCGAAACACCCCTTTGTCAAACCAGAACCAGGAAAAGCTATTATCTATTTCCTCCAGGACGACTCGTACTTCCAGAGTAGGCCGAGACCGACGACGCGCTTTGGCCTAGACGGCAATTGGGTCGGCGCCACCCAGTCCAACGCCTATTTCTATGCCTCCGTGGACCCGGGAGAACATCACCTCTGCGCCGGCTGGCAGTCCTTCGTCGGCTTCAATGTGGCCCAGAAGTCCGCCGCTGCTCATTTCACTGCCGAGGCAGGGGGCGTGTATTTTTTCGTGGTAAACGATCGCGCTGATGCCGCTGGCGAACACGGCGAACGGCTGTATCCTGCGGGGATGAAACTTTCCGCCTTGGACAGCGATGAAGGTCAACTCCTCATGAGCAAGTTTGGTTTTAGTACATCTCGTGTGAGAAAATAATGCGCGTTTGCTGCCCGCTTGGACTGCGCATCCAGAAGGTACTCATGCCGTTCTCAGCTCGAATCGCATCCTCAGCAATGATCTCTGCTCTGCTAGTCTGCCAGGCGGCCTTCGCCTTCGACACACCCCTGTCCGACCAAGCCGTCCGCGAAGCCTATTTCCTCGGCCAGCGCCATGACGAAACGATGTCCACTTTCCTCAACAAGTACACAAAACTCCTTCCGCCCCCGAAGACTGGCCCGGACATCGCCTCCGTCACTTTCCTCACTCCCTTCGCCCTTCTCGTCCAGCAATCCAGCGAGCACACTTCCGGTTACAGTGCTCAGCAAGCGGCGCTCGATCATCGCGACCAGGGCGAATTCGTAAGGATCGTAATTCAAATCCAGCTTACCGATTCTTATGGATCATTTATCATTCGTCCCACCGGTTCCCGCTCCGGTTCGTCCGCCGGCTTCGTCCCCCGTCCCTATGATTTCTGGACAGATTTCGACGTTCGGGTCTCCAGCAAAGACCAAAAGCTGCGGCCCTTCTCCTCTGTGGGCCAGCCTAATTTCATCTGCTCCCAAGACAGCAGCTGTACCCTCACCGGTGCCACGCTGCAATTTGATTTCTCCGTCGAAGCCTTTGCTTCCGGCTCCGCCACCATCGACGTCACTCCCCCAGAGGGCGAACCCGTCTCCGTCGACTTCGATCTCGATCACCTCCGCTGACCTGTCTGCCCCTTTGCTTCTTGCACGACGGAGTCGCCGATGCCATCATTCTGCTGTTACCGGCCGCCAAATCAGAGCTATACTTTTCTTAGGAAAGCCTTAATGCGTCACGTCGCTCGTCTTATCACCTGCTTCCTTTTGGTTCTTTGTGTATCACTGCCCGCTTCTCCCTTTTACACTCCCCTCTCCGACCAGGCCATTCGTGAGGCCTACTTCCTCGGCCAGCGCCACGACGGAACTTACCCGTCGATATTGGGCAAATACATCAAGAATCTCCCGCCTCCCAAGTCTGGTCCGTATATTTCTTCCGTCACTTTCCTGACGCCCTTCATCCAGCTTGTGGAGTACTCCGACTGCTACATCGGCAACTACAGCGCGCAGAAGGCGCTGCACGATCACCGCGGCCAGGAAGAATTCGTGTTCATCTTCGTTGAAATCCAACTGACGGATTCTTATGGCCGGCTTATCCCTCCCCCTCCGAACTGGCTCTCCCGCTCTCCTCAGGCATTGGTCCCTCGCCCCAGCGACTTCTGGCGAGACTTCCAGGTTCAGATTTATGCCGCCGGCAAGCCCCTCACCCCCTACGACTTTCACGGCCGCTCTACTTACAATTGCGGACGCCGCGGTCCTTGTACCGTGACAGGCGCAACTCTCGAATTCGATTTCCGTGCAGAGGCCTTCGCCTCCGATTCAGCCGTTATCCAGGTTATCCCCCCTGAAGGTGACCCTGTCTCCGTCGACTTCGACCTTGACCACCTCCGCTGAATAACATCCAGGCAGCTCCGCAGGCGCAAGTCTCCACTTGAGTAAAATTCACCGTAAATGTTTTCCCTGTCGACAAATCCACAATTTGTGCATAACTACGTTTTGGGGTGCGGGAGCTTGCTCCCGCTTTTCTTTTCTTTGAGCCCGCAATTTGCGCCCGGGTACCCCAGAACAGCCAAGCCTGCGTCCTTTAGAATCAATCCATTACAAATTGCAAATTTTCTAAGTCATTCCCTTTGATCTTCATGCAAATTGGTGGGGGTGGGGACTTTCAGGCTGTATTCGTCCCGAGCTGGAGCAGATCAAACGCATGCCCCTTAGCGAAACTGCACACTTTGGCAAACAACAGAAAGTCCTACTGACAACCGAAAACTGACAACTGAAGACGGTTCAAGATCGCCATCTCAGCGTCACCGGCCCATCCATCGGATGCACCATCGCCGCGCCCGTCCGCCGCGATTCGATCAAATTGGCCTTCAGCGCGAAATACCACTTTGCCGGACGGTCCGCGTCGTCGATGAGCATCAGCCGCGGATTGTGCTTCAACCCTTCCGCCTGCTGGATCATCGTCTCCTGGTCCTGACGCAGAAAAACTTTGCCGAACATTCGGAAAATCCAAACCGGCAGAAAGAACAAATTCCACGCCGCCACGAAATCGATCCGGCAAAGATCCCGCCGCACCGGCGTCACCGTCGCCCGGCTGGAAAACCACATCTTCCCGCTTTGATCGATTTCCGTGCGGATATTCGGCAGCACGAAATCAATCGTCGTCGTCACCGGCTCGCCGGTGATTCTCTTCAGCAACTGATACGGTGCGCTGTTGGTGCTCGGCGAATGCGGGCTCATCCGGAAGCCGTTCGGAATCGGCTCGAATTGCTTGGCTTTCTCGTGAATGCTCGAGCGTTTCCGCCAAAACCACGATTGGTGCACGAACGGCCCGTGCGCCGGGTCCATCAATCCGATGATCCCGTGGTCAATGTGCGAAGGCAGCTCGCACGAAAGGTGCGTGACTTTGTATTTGTCGCTGAAAACGGTAAGCCCTGGTGCCGCCGGAATCGTCTCCGGCAGCCGCGTCCCCGGCGAGTTCATATAAACCCAAACGTAACCATCGCGCTCTTCGCAGGGATAATGCCCCGCAAAGATGCGCTCCACTTTCAATTTGTCCTGGCTCGAAAGCGACGGAATCTCAACGCATTGCCCCGAGCAAGCATCGAATCGCCATCCGTGGTAGCAGCACTCCACCACTTTCCCGTCCAGCCTCCCGTACGACAGCGGAATCCCGCGATGCGGACAAGAATCCCGCATCGCAAAAACTTTCCCCTCGGAGGTCCTGCCCAGCACCAGCGGCACTTCCAAGAGCATCGCCGTCGCCAGCTTCTGCCCGCGAATCTCCGTGCTCCGCGCCGCCGGGTACCAGAAATCCCACAAAAATCCTGCATCCGCCTGCGCCGCACTCTCCTGCGCCGCCTCGGCATCCATCCGCATCATCGTTCGTACCGCTTCGCTCATGGTCGTAGTCGCATCGTAGTATACCGCTCCGCGCCTGAGCAACAGGGCTATCCGCGGGTATACGCTGTGTGCCAGTTTCCGATTACCCACTAACCGAGACTTAGGCCGAAGATGTGATAGAAAGTAGTTTGCGATTGTTCAAATAGCCTACAGATTTGCGAAAGAACAGTAGAAAAAACCCACAATGAAACTCTACAAACTGTACTTAGGAAAACCGCTTTTGATCTTCTATCTCGTGGTACTAGCCGTGTTGGTTTCCGTTGGAATCGTTGGAATCGTGGTTGGAGCCATAGGAAAACTCGGCTCAGAAGGACCACCGGTGTGGATTTTCGTAATCTTATTGGGTTTTGCGCTTTTCAACGCGTATATGTGGCTGAGCTTTCCGTTTGAAATCAAAGTTCGCGACGACTCCTTCATCGAATTCCGCAGTGTTTTCCGACGGACAACCATCTCTCCAATGGAGGTCAAGTCAGTGCGAGCAAAGCCTTATGCACTGGGATTCGTAGACGTTGTACATCAAGGAGGAACAGTGCATCTCCTAAACCAAATGGATGGATTTCATGATTTCATCTCTACGCTCAAATCTTTAAACCCCTCAGTTAAAATACAAGGCTGCTGAGGTTGCGTACCTGCCCGACCACGCATAAACCGGAAACTGGCTCCTGTATTGGTTTGCAAGAATTTGACATCGGCGTTATTGTTAGTGAAGAGCAAATCGATGTACGCTGCGTTCTATTAGCTGACTCGCCTTTCGCTCCCGCTCTGGGAGCCTGCACTTTTCCGCAAACTTGAAACAATAGTTCACACAATTTCTTTTCTCTTACTGAAAACTGTGAACGGATCGCTGAGAACTTACGAGGTTTTGCAATGGCTACCCTGACGTTATCGGAAAAACTGGACCAACTGGGCACGCGCTACGACGAGTTGACGCAGCAGCTTTCGACCGCCGAAGTGGCCTCCGACTCCGCGCGGTACCAGAAAGTCGCAAAGCAGCACGCCGAGCTTGAAGAAATCGTCGAGAAGCACCGCGAGTTCAAACAAATTGAAAAGGAGCTTGCCGGCGCGCACCAGATGTTTCTCGAAGCCGAAGACGCGGAGATGAAGCAGATGGCGCAAGAGGAAGAAAAGGAACTCACCGCGCGTAAGGAAACCGTCGAGCGCGAATTAAAACTCCTGCTTCTCCCCAAAGATCCCAACGACGAAAAGAGCGTCATCGTGGAAATCCGCGCCGGCACCGGCGGCGACGAAGCCGCTCTTTTTGCCGCCGAACTTTTCCGCATGTATTCGCGCTATGCGGAAACACAAGGCTGGAAAGTGGAAATTCTCGAGAGCTCGCCGTCTTCACTCGGGGGCCTCAAGGAAGTCGTCGCCGCGATTCAGGGCAACAAAGTGTATTCAGAATTGAAATACGAAAGCGGTGTCCACCGCGTCCAGCGCGTTCCTGCCACGGAGACGCAAGGACGCATCCATACTTCCGCCGCCACCGTCGCGGTTCTTCCCGAAGCCGACGAAATTGACATCAAGATCGAGGCCAAAGACTTGCGCATCGACACTTTCTGCTCTTCCGGTCCAGGCGGACAGTCTGTGAACACGACCTATTCCGCCGTGCGTATCACGCACATTCCCAGCGGCCTCGTCGTTTCCCAGCAGGATGAAAAATCACAAATCAAGAATCGCGCCAAAGCCATGCGCGTTCTTCGCGCCCGCCTCTACGAGCAGGAACAGGAAAAGCGCCAAGCCGCACTCTCCGCCGAGCGCCGCGGACAAATTAAAACCGGTGACCGCTCCGAAAAAATCCGCACCTATAATTTCCCGCAGAACCGCGTCACCGACCACCGCATCGGCTTGACGCTTCACCAATTGACCGAAGTCATGGACGGCAAACTCGGCCCGCTCGTCGACGGACTCGTTTCACATTACGAATCCGAGCGCCTCCAGCAAGAGCTAGCAGGAGCATAATCATTTCCAGGAGGTGTCCCATGTTGACTCGTCCGGGTTCCACCCCTGGCTCGGGTTGGATGAGGACCTTAAGCGTACGTTTGTCCTCTGGGCCCGCCGACACTCGCCCGGTCCCCCGCAGCTTTTGGGTTTTGTATGTTTTTCTCATGGTTCTTTTCGTCGTAGTCTTGCCGCTGGTCCTGCGTCGCGCGATGCCGGCTTATCAATTCCGTTCCTACCAATCTTCTGCGCGCATCGGCAGCGTTCCGCTCTTCGCTTCCGGAGCCGCGCCCGTAGCCATCGTCGCATTCGGCGGCCGTCCCCGCGGCGTGATTGCCATTGGCGGGATCGCGTTCGGTGTCATAGCAGTGGGAGGCGTGGCCGTGGGAGGCCTCGCCATCGGCGGTCTTTCAGTCGGCATTCTCGCGCTCGCAGGGCTGGCGATCGGTTGGCAAGCGGCTGGCGGCGGAGTCATCGGCTATCGCGCCTTCGGCGGGCTTGCGGCCGGCAGTTATGCATACGCCGGAAACGGCGTGGCCTACGGCTATCACGAAGCATGTGGCCGTCAGAAGGAGAGACTCTTCGGATGAAGCCGCAAACGGCGCACGTCATCGTCCGCACTGCCCTTCGCGACGCCTTCGCGGAACTGCGCGCCGCTGGTGTTCTATCCCATACACTCGCGGCCGAACTTCTCCTGATGCACACAGTCGACCGGGATCGCACATGGCTTTACGCGCATCCTGAAGAACAGATTTCTAGCGTAGACGCCGACCGTTACTTCGCCCTAATCGCCCGTCGTGCGAACGGCGAGCCGACCCAGCATCTCACGGGCAAACAAGAATTCTGGGGCCTCGATCTTGAAGTGACGCCCGACGTCCTGATTCCCCGCCCCGAAACCGAACACGTCATCGAAGTCGCCCTTGACCGCCTCGCCGTCCGCGAACTCCGCGCCGGCCGCAAATTGACGCTCTCCGGCGAAGGCCTGCAAATCGCCGACATCGGCACCGGCTCCGGCTGCATCGCCATCGCCCTAGCCAAGGAACTCCCCGCCGCCGCGATCTACGCCACCGACATTTCGCGCCCTGCCCTGGCCGTCGCCCAACGCAACGCCGCACGCCAAAACGTTGCAGCCCGTGTCCGTTTCTCGGAAGGCAATCTTCTGGACGGTATAGCGCCGCTCCTCGATCTAATCGCCAGCAATCCGCCTTACATCGGCCGCCGCGAAGCCGCTTCGTTGATGCGCGAAGTCCGCGACCACGAACCAGAAATCGCTCTCTACGGCGGCGAAGAAGGTTACGAATTCTATGCTGATCTCATCACTCGATCCGCCGCGCATCTCAAACCCACCGGCCTGCTTGTCCTCGAACTCGGCCACAACAGCCTCCCGGCCGTCCAGCCGCTTCTCGACGCCGCCGCCTGGACAAACATAGCCGTAACCAACGACCTGGCGGGCATCCCCCGCGTCATCGCCGCCGAAAAGACTTGAGCAGGGTCTGGCGCGGGAGGATAAAATTCGTTATGAACTACTTAATCAGTTCAGGATGAACAAATGGAAAAACGACGATCAACGAGATCGCGGTCGGTTGCGCAGATAGTGTCGGCGCTGACCGCCGCATACGCAATTCGGCCGGATACTCAAACGAGCGGGGAAAAACCGGGAAAGGTTCGTCGTCGGCAAACCCGGTGAGCCGCAAGTGGTAATTATTGGCATCGAGGAGTATTTGAGAAACTTTGCGAAGCCTCTTCCCATCGTTGAAGAAATTCGACGCGAGGCCAAAGCCAAGGGGCTAGACCGTTTAACAATGCGAGAAATAAAACGGGAGATTAAACGCGCCGCGAGCGCAAGCAGAAGAATGCTTAGGGTTGCTTTGGATACAAACGTCGTCGTTTCGGGCCTTCTGTGTCAAAAAGGCGCGCCGGCAGCCATCCTGGACGCAGCGACCTCGAAACAAATTCGCTGTTACGTCTCGGAATCTCTCCTCGAGGAATACCGCGAAGTTCTGACCCGCGACTACCCTGGGCTCGATCAACGCAGGGCAGCAAGATTCATCGGAGACCTTCGAGAGGTTGCCATATTCGTTGTGCCTCCAAAAAAAAACGGTAGCGCGGGATCCAGATGACGATAGGGTGCTGGAGTGCGCGCTCGAAGCCGGGCCGATTTGATCGTTACAGGAAATATTCGGGACTTTCCAGCGCAATTCCGTGGTGTACGCGCCGTCACGCCGCGCGATTTTCTGTTCGTCCTGGGATCCTCACCGAATCCATTCTAGTTCCACCGGCAAGAGCCAAATCGGAATTGTTGTCAGGCTCAGGGGGAGAGTAGGCTAGGGGGCATGCCGGACCTGGCACGATTTCGGGCCAAGCACGGGCCGCTCGACGAGCGGTCCGCGGAAGCGACCGCTTCCATCCTCCACGTGGATATGGACGCGTTTTTTGTCTCCGTGGAATTGCTCGACAGGCCGGAGCTTCGCGGCAAGCCGGTGGTCGTCGGGGGCCGCCCCAACCAGCGCGGCGTGGTTTCCGCAGCGAGCTACGAGGCTCGGAAATTCGGGATTCATTCTGCGATGCCTTTGCGCACCGCGGGAAAACTCTGCCCGCACGCCGTTTTCCTGGACGGGCATCACGAAAAATATGGAGAGTGGAGCGATCGCGTCGCGGCGGTCCTCGCGAAATTTTCTCCCATCGTCGAAATGGTTTCGATCGACGAAGCCTACCTCGATCTTGCCGGCACCGAACGCTTGCACGGACCGCCGCTAGCGGCGGCCGACAAGTTGCTTCGTACGATCACGCAAACGACATCGCTTCCCTGTTCCGGCGGACTTGCCGCGACGCGCCTGGTCGCTAAAGTCGCTTCCGACCAAGCCAAGCCACGCGGCCTAGTGTGGGTTCCACCCGGCAGCGAACAGCGATTCCTCGCCACGCTGCCGGTGAGAAAGATTCCCGGGATCGGCGAAGTAACGGAGCGCGCGCTACGCGCCCTGGGCATTGAAACCGTCGAGCAGATTGCCGCCATGCCACAGGAAAAACTGGAAAGCATTTTCGGCCAATGGGGCACGGCGCTCTATCGCAAGTCGCGCGGCGGCGATTCCTACGAATTTGTGATCGACGCCGAGCCGAAATCGATTTCACACAATCATACCTTCGGCGAAGACACCGGCGACGTCGAAGCTCTTTCCTCCATGCTCAGCCACCTCTCACAAAAAGCGTGCAAGCGCCTGCGCGAAGCCGGCCTGGCCACGCGAACGCTCACTCTGACAATTCGCTATGCCGGATTCGAGACCCACACGCGCTCCAAAACCCTCGGAGAACCCACGCGGCTGGATTCCGACATTTTTGCGGTGTTCCAGGAACTTTTTCGAATCCATCGCGACGTGAAAAGAAAAGTGCGGCTGCTCGGAGTCAGCCTCTGCGGGTTGACTCATGGCGGCGAACAACTCGATCTGCTGGACGCCGAACGCCGGGCAAAACTGGAAAAGCTCACCAGCGCCACGGACCGCCTCCGCGACCGCTTTGGTTTCGGCAAAGTGCATTTTGGAGGTTCGCTTCGCCACCATGAATCCGGGCACGATCGTGACGATTCGTGACTTGCAGCGAATCCTCACCCGGATGTCCTATACTCTATCTTCCCTGAGCAACCATCCATGAGCGCGCCTCCAACTCCCGGTGTCTCGTCTTCACCTCCTCGGTTACACGGGATGGATCGCCTGCGCCATTTCTGGCGGCGCGTCAGCGAAGGCCGCCAGATCGACGATCTCTGGTCGCAGTTCGCCGCCGATGCGCGCGCCGGCTACGGCTTCTACATGAAGGAGTCGGACGCGGAAGAACTGCAAGGCCATCGCGGCATCCGGCGTTGGTTCCGGACTGCCAAGATTCTTTTCTGGTCGTTGTTGATGAAGCTGACTCCCGCTCGCCGAGTCCTGTTGCTCGTGTCCCTGCTGTTGCTCGTGATGTCCGGTCCCAAGTTTCGCTTCACAAATAATGTCGCCTTTGACGTAAATTTCGAAACTGTCGCAGCCCTGGTTTTTCTGCTCCTGCTCTCGCTGGAATTAGCGGACAAAGTCACCATGAAGCGCGACTTGGAGATTGCGCGGGAGATTCAAACCTGGCTTGTGCCTTCGCAGCCGCCAGAAGTCCTGGGCGCGAACATCTCGTTCGCCACGCGTCCGCAGAATTCCGTGGCCGGCGATTATTACGATGCGTTCTATCCCAATCCGGAGGATCGCGAGAAGCTGATGGTGGTGATCGCCGATGTAGCGGGCAAGAGCGTTCCTGCCGCGCTGCTTATGGCCACCCTGCAAGCAAGTCTACGGACCATCGCCGGAGAGAATGCCCCGCTCGCGGATCTCGTGGCGCGGCTGAATCGCTATGCCTGCGCGCACAGCCTGAATGGTTTGCGCTTTACGACTGCCGTTCTTTCGGAATACAACCCGATTACGCGAAGACTGATCTACGTCAACGCCGGGCACAACGCCCCGATTCTCCGCCACGCGAATGGCGCGATCGAAACTCTGGAGGTCGGCGGCCTGCCGCTCGGCATTCGATCAAACGTTTCGTACGAAACCGCATCTCTGGAGCTCAAACCGGGTGACGCACTGATTTTCTTCACCGATGGAGTTGTCGAAGCCTTCAATGAATCGGGCGAAGAATTCGGAAACGAGCGCTGGCTCGGCGCCATCCGCAATCTACCGGATTGGGATGCGCAGCAAACACTTCAGCTCCTGATGAAACAAGTGGACGAATTTGTCGGCGCTACGCGCCAGTCCGACGATATCACTTGTCTCGTCTTTCGCAGCCGATAACCCTCGCGCGGCACACTCGGATGCACAGTTCTCCCTTCGTGGCCCAGTTTGTCGCATAATCACACCGTGACGCCACACGAAATGGCCAACTCGATTTGTGATGCGCTGCGCCGCAACCGCTACCAGGCACTGCTGGTGGGCGGATGTGTGCGCGACCTGCTGCTCGGCCGCGAGCCTGCCGACTACGACGTAACAACCGATGCCACTCCAGACCAAGTTGCGGCATTGTTTCCGGAAAGTGTGGCGGTGGGCGCGCAATTCGGCGTGATTCTGATTCCGCGTGACGGAGTGAAAGTTGAGGTGGCCACCTTCCGCTCGGATACAGGCTACAGCGACGGCCGGCACCCGGACAGCGTGGTTTATTCGAAGGCGCCGCAGGAAGATGTGCAGCGCCGCGACTTTACCATCAACGGTTTGTTGATGCGCCACGACACCGGCGAAGTCCTCGACTATGTCGACGGGCAGGCCGACCTCAAGAAAACTATTCGCGCCATCGGCGAGCCCGGCCGCCGCTTCAAGGAAGATAATCTCCGCATGATGCGCGCGGTGCGATTCGCCGCGCGCTTCGGATTCGAAATCGAAGCTGAAACTTTTCGCGCCATACGCCGCCACGTCGCCGAAATACACCAAGTCTCCCCCGAGCGCCTGCGCGAAGAACTAACAAAAATGCTTACGGAGGGCGCCGCCCGGCCGGCGTTCGAACTGCTGGATGAGACCTGGCTCCTCCAGCAAGTACTTCCCGAAATCGGAGCGATGAAAGGCGTCGAGCAACCACCGCAATTTCATCCCGAAGGCGACGTGTGGATTCATACGCGCATGATGCTGGAAGGGCTGCCGACAGGCGCTTCTCCAACACTGGCCTGGGGCGTTCTGCTTCACGACGTTGGCAAGCCACCGACTTTCCAATCCAAGGCGGAGACCGGCGACCGCATTCGTTTCAACCATCACGTGGAAGTCGGCGTGCGCATGGCCGAGGTCATTTGCCGGCGATTGCGCTTCTCCAACGAGGAAACCGAGCAGATCCTTGCGCTGGTGGACAATCACATGAAGTTCGGCGCTGTCGAGGAGATGCGCGCCTCAACGCTGAAAAGGCTTGTGCGGCTCCCGCGCTTCGAAGAGCATCTGGCCCTGCACCGGCTCGATTGCTTGTCAAGCCACGGGAATCTGGACTCCTACGGATTCGTCCGTCGATTTCTCGAAATGACGCCTCCCGAGCAGGTCCGGCCAGAGCGTTTGTTGAATGGGGATGACCTGCAGGAAATGGGCTTCCAGCCCGGCCCTTTGTTTTCGCAAATACTCCAGGCCCTGGAAGACGCCCAGTTGGAGGGGCAGATTCGGACTCGGGAGGAGGCCCAAACCTACGTTTTGACCGAATTTGCCTCGAAAGAACGAAAAGCGTCAAGTAGTTGAGGGTTCTGGCCGACGGGGAGGGTGCGGTTTGTCGAGCGTACGAAGCACGAAGACTACTTTCAACATAAAGAAAACAAATATCTTATCTAAATATTTGCAGAAAGTGGCGAATTCCGCTAGAATATGAGTGCTTTATACTAAGATTTTATGCTAGCAACTTTCATACTTTTTGGCACCGTTTCTGCCTTGCTTGCATCTAAGATAATGCCGCGTGGCTTTTTCGAGCCGCGCCGTTACTAGGGGACATCATGGCTGAGAAAAAATTTGTCGTGCCAGAGATTCTTCCCATCCTGCCGGTCCGTGACACCGTCCTGTTTCCAGGCGCTGTTCTGCCTCTGACCGTGGGACGCGAGAGTTCTCTGGCGTTAGTGAATAGTTTGCAGGGCGAAGAGAAGCTTCTGGGAGTGGTTGCGCAGCTTGACCCGCGTGTCGAGGATCCTGCCGCTGCCGACCTCCACAAGCTTGGAACGCTGGCCAAGGTCCACAAGACCGTAAAAATGCCGAACGGCAACGTGGTCATCTTCCTGGAAGGCCTCCAGCGCATTCAAGTGCTGGAGCTAATCGGGTTGCGTCCGTTTTTGCAGGCTCGTGTGCAATCGGAGCCGGACATCATCGGCGAGGCAGATACGGAACTGGAAGCGCTCCAACGCAATGCGCAAGATCTTTTCCGCGATGTGGTAAGCCATTCGCCGCAGCTATCCGACGATCTGCAGACCGCGGCAATGAACATCGATCACCCGGGCCGCTTGACGGATTTCATTGCCGGCACGCTGCCGTCGCTTTCCACGCTGTTGCGGCAGGAATTGATCGAAACCTCCAGCGTGCGCAAGCGGCTGGAAACTCTGATTCGCGAGCTCTCGAAAGAACTCGAGGTTCTGGAGCTGCGCTCGAAAATTCACGAACAGGTGCAGGAGCAAGTGAGCCAGAACCAGCGCGAGTACCTCCTGCGCGAACAGATGAAAGCCATTCAGAAAGAACTCGGCGAGTCCGACGATGCGATGCAGGAGATCGATGAGCTTCGCAAGAAAGTGGAAGAAGCCGGCATGACCGCGGAAGCCAAGAAAGAATGCGATCGCGAGCTGAAGCGGCTGTCAAAAATGACGCCGGCTTCCGCGGAGTACATGGTTTCGCGCACGTACCTTGAATGGATGACTTCCCTGCCCTGGAGCAAGTCTTCGGGCAGCTCGGAAATCAACATCGCGAAAGCCCATGAGATTTTGGACGAAGACCACTACGACTTGCAAAAGGTGAAAGAGCGCATCCTTGATTATCTTGCGGTGAAGAAACTGCAGCCAGGGATGAAGGGGCCGATCCTCTGCTTCGTCGGGCCGCCAGGCGTGGGCAAGACTTCTCTTGGCAAGTCCATCGCGCGTTCGCTCGGCCGCAAATTCGTGCGCATCGCTCTTGGCGGCATGCACGACGAAGCGGAAATTCGCGGCCACCGTCGCACCTATATCGGTGCGCTGCCCGGACAGATTATTCAGGGACTGAAGCGCGGGGAAACCAACGATCCGGTAATGATGCTGGACGAAGTGGACAAACTCGGGCGCGATTTCCGCGGCGATCCCTCATCGGCGCTGATGGAAGTTCTCGACCCGGAGCAAAACAACGCGTTCCGCGATCATTATCTGGATGTGCCGTTCGATCTCTCGAGAGTGCTGTTCATCGCCACGGCGAACTGGATGGATCCCATCCCTGAGCCGTTGCGGGACCGCATGGAGATCATCGAACTGCCCGGCTACACGGGAGAAGAGAAGCTGCACATCGCGCACAAGTACCTGATCCCGAAGCAGGCCAAGGAGCACGGCCTGAAAGTGGGCGAGCAAATTGATTTCACCGACGAAGGGCTGCGCGAAATCATTCACAGCTTCACTCGTGAAGCCGGCGTGCGCAACCTGGAGCGAGAGATCGCCACCATTACTCGCAAACAGGCGCGGCGCATCGCCGAAGACAAGACGGAAAAGATGGTCGTGACACCGGAAGTGGTCCGCGAATTCCTGGGCGTGCCGAAATTCCGCACCGAGAAGGAAGTCGAAGAACGCGTCAAGCGGCCCGGCGTTGCCGTCGGACTGGTCTGGACACCGGTGGGCGGCGACATCATCTTCATCGAAGCGACCCGTATGCGCGGCGGCAAGCAGTTCACCATGACCGGGCATCTGGGCGAAGTCATGCAGGAATCGATGACCGCAGCACTCACCTGGACGCGCGCAAACGGTGAGCGCTATGGTATCGATCCGGACTTCTTCCGCAAGCAGGACATTCACATCCACGTGCCTTCGGGAGCAGTGCCGAAGGACGGCCCGTCTGCAGGGGCGGCGATGGTGACCGCGCTGGTCAGTCTGCTCAGCGGACGTCCGGTGAAGGACCGCCTGGCGATGACCGGCGAGATGACGCTCTCCGGCGTGGTCCTGCCCATCGGCGGAGTGAAAGAAAAAGTGCTGGGCGCGAAGCGGGCGGGCATCACGCACGTCTTGCTGCCTGCGGACAACGAGCCGAACGTCGTCGCGGATCTCACTCCGGAGATTCTCGGCGACATCAAGATCACCTACGTGCGCACGCTGGACGAAGTTCTGGAACACGCGCTCCAGAAGGAAGCGGTTACGCCGCCGATCGCGCCGCAGCCGGAGCCAAAACCGAAGCGCGTAGGCCCGGAGATCCCCAGGGCGATTCACTAAGACAGCGTGCCATCTCTGTAGGGGCATGATATATCGTGCCCTGCATAGGAAGTGTTACCAGGCCCCCGGTTCGGGGGCCTTTTCATTTCAGGCGACACCAGGCGGCCGGGAAACAAACTCCTGCTAACATGCTTCGTGGATCATGCCGCGCGAAAAACCGACAACGTTAGCTGTACCAGAGGATCTCGCCAAACAAATTTCGCAGGCCCTGCTGCGAGAGCGCATTGTGCCACGCTTCGTGGATTCTTACGTTGTCGAGAACGGCCGCCATGCTCTGCAGGTTCACGCTTCGCTGTACCGCGACCTCCTGGCGCTGTTGCAGCGAGAGGCGCTGCTGGCTTTGACGGTACGAGCGCTGGCGATTATTTGCGATGAACCGCACGCCGTGGGAAAAACCAAACCGCGCCTGATGCTGCGCCGGGATGCCACAGCGTTTCGCAGAAAGTTCCTTGCGTCACTGGCGCGGCAGCAAGGCTGGACCGCGGGCGATGCGCTCGATTTTCAGCGGGACTTGCAATTGTATGAAGAACTGCTGGCCCGAGCTGCAGCGAAGCACCGCAATCGCAAGCCTTTTGAAGCAGCGGACCATCCCTTCGTCGACCGTTGCGCCTTTCTGCTGGACTCGTCCTTCATGGAAAACGCGCGCCTGGCCGCGAGCCGAGCATTAACGGAATTGGAGGGCCTCGCCGCACAAGTATGTGTAGCCGAGAAGTCTGAGAGTAAGCCGGCTTGGAAGAACTAATCGTCAAGAACTCTGGCATTGAATAGTGCCTGTCCTGCCAAAGCAGTGTGGAGCGCGAAGAGCGCAATCGCGATGATGGTCAGCATTCCCGCAATCGCTCCTGAGGCATACCAGCGGCTGAGATGCGTGGTCATTGGGAAGGTGACGAGCATGTTCTGCACGACAAGTCCGACGACCAAAGCGAGCAACCCAAAGCGCCGAAGAATCAGGTAGATGGAAAGCCAGATGATCGCCGCGAACAGGAAGGTCATCCAGAAATAATCGCCCCCCGTGTTGGTGATGGCACCGAGGAAAACGATCACGATAGCCGCTATCCAGTCCTTCCTTACCAAGAGCCGCAACAGGAAGAGAAGGAAAAAAATCGCCAGCGAGTAAAGCACAAAGACCCAAGTATAGGCAAAGACCGAGCCGAGTGTTTGTCGAATGCCGAGCAGCGATTCCATTGATGGAGTGCCCGGCTGAGGCGGCAAGCCTCCAAACAGAGGAAGGAGAACGTTGTCCGC
>WNFO01002295.1_pt1 | contig 19265 bp, 19 predicted proteins | sample 5400251 | NCBI WGS metagenome assembly WNFO01 (sample SAMN13153354, study PRJNA577476) | soil metagenome | isolation source: 100 cm saprolite under Madrone tree | place: USA:California | collected 2016-06-14
GGGCTGCGGCCCTGCATCACGCGCATGGTGGCCATTAGGATGGCTTCGTCCGAAGTTTGGCGAGGTCGAGGCGACATAGTCTCCTGGTTCTTCCCGATTCAGAGAAATCGAAGAGAAGACCACCCTCATAATCCGAGGGCGGGTGCGCTCCGTTTTTTTTCAGCCACGCGACACGCTAGGCCGCTGAGAAGAATAACTGAATGGCTGTTTATTTTCCACTTGACATTAATGAACGGCGATTCAATAATTCGCCCACCCTCCCTGCGAGGTGCTTCCATGGCCGAGACGTCCACTTATCAGCCCCCAGACTTGCGCAATTGCGTGGTGCTGGTGGCCGGCGCTACTCGCGGAGTAGGACGCGGCATCGCTCTGGCGTTTGGCGAAGCCGGCGCGACGGTGTACTGCACCGGGCGCAGCTCGCGCGCGGCGCTGGCTTCCGGCACCAAGCCGCTGTCCGTGCAGCAGCGGAAGAAGGCCTTGCCGGCGGCGTATTACACCGGCCGGCCGGAAACGATTGAGGAGACTGCCGAGCTGGTGACCGCGCGAGGCGGCAAGGGTATCGCAGTCGTCGTCGACCACCTGGACGTCAGTCAGGTCGAGAAACTGGTGGCCAAAATCCGGGCCGAGCAAGGAAAGCTGCACGTGCTGGTAAACGACATTTCAGAAAGCGCGGAGCACGAACTGGGCAAGACCTTCTGGCAAGCCGACCTGGAGCGCGGGTTCGCCATGTTCCGCAATGCGATTCATACGCATATCATCACGAGTCACTGCGCGGCGCCGCTGCTGATCGAGACGGCCAAAAACTCGTGCCGAACCGGATTGATCGTGGAGATCGGCGACGGCGATACCTATACGTACCGAGGGCACTTGTTCTTCGATCTGATCAAGACCACGGTGATCCGGCTGGCCTTTGCCATGGCGTACGAGCTGCGCAAGAAGAATGTCACGGCAGTCGCCCTCACACCCGGTTTTCTGCGCTCAGAAGTGATGTTGGAGCGTTTCAGCGTGAGCGAAGCGACTTGGCAAGACGCGGTGAAGAAAGATCCGAATTACATCTGTTCCGAAACACCGCTCTACGCCGGACGGGTGGTCGTGGCCCTGGCTGCCGACCCTGGCCTAATGAAGAAGTCAGGCCGCGTCTTCAGCACCTGGGGGCTGTCGGAGGAGTACGCGCTTTGCGACGCCGACGGCCGCAAGCCGCACTGGGGCCGCCACTTCGTGGGCACATACGGCGATCATATGAACTCATGCGACGAGGGCTTCTATAGGTATTGGTTCGGTGGCGCGCTCGAAGCCGTGTTCCCCGATTGGCCATCCTAATCCGGCCCGAGCAAGACGATCGCAAGCCCGCACAGACACGGAAGTGGACCTGCTTGTCTCTCTGCATTATGAATAACTCAGTTTCGACCAACACCTGAGAAGGAAGGTGGAAACAGCTACATATGCAGAGCTTAAACGGAGTTCTGGACGAATAGTCGGCTATCCAGAAGTAGTGGTGGAATCATCCACAGCTTCCGTGTAGCCCGTTACCCTGGAGTTACTTCGCGTCCTGATCGGCTAATCCTGCACGTAAGCCGGTGCAGTAAGCTAACATAACCGGAACGCGCTTTATCGCCGAGTTGTTCACTACTCCGGCATCCGACAGACCTCAGCGTAGAGCAAGGAGTTCAATCATGGATTCGGCGATTCCTGGTCATCTGCAATGTCCACGAACGCGTCACCGGCGGATTCCAGACGATTACGCTCCGCCTCACCCATCCGCGGTTGCCCTCCGCCAGATCGTTCAGCCGCGTCTGCAACTCAAAAAGTCCTATTTGGCGAAGCGGGACATTCTTGAATTTTTCGACTAAGTACTTGTTGATCTCATGTTCCGTCTTCTCCCGCGTCGCCGGCCGCCATCGGCCGCAGCGAATTGGGAGGTACTTCTCTTTGACGAACCAATCGAACGTTACCGAATCATCCGCCTGGAGAACCGGAACTGCTGACCCAATCTTCCCATTCTCTCCTCGAATGATTGCCTGGGGTTTCGCCTCCGCTTCATACTTGCGGAGATCGGATTTCAAACCATTTGGTTCTGTTCGGCCAGCACAACTTCTGATGATTTGTCTATTTTGGAACGAACGAACGCTTGTTGTTCGAGAAGTGAGGATTTGATGGAAGCGAGAAGAAATGACCGGCGCGTACGGAGGACGCAACAACTGCTCCGTGCATCGCTCTTGTCCCTGATCGAGGAGAATGGCTTTGAAACGCTCACGGTGCAGGACATCATCGATCGAGCGAACGTCGGTAGCGCGACCTTCTACGCGCATTTCGACAACAAGGAAGACCTCCTCGTGAGTGGATTCGATGGGCTACGCGCCGCATTGAAAGAGCTCCAGCGCCAGACCACTGCCATTTGCAGAAGTTCTGGAAGGCCTGAGCCGTGACGACCTTCCGCGTTCTTTGACGGTCACACGCGCGCGAATGCTATCTCACCCTGGTATTGCGGAATTTCGCTTTGGCATATTTAAGCGCACACAAGGAAGTGTCACTCCGCTCTCCCGAGGCGCCTCGCCAGGCTAATTATCAGGCTGAGATGCGACCGATGGAGCCCAAAGCGACTGCGGTCCGACGAAATTATTTTTTTTTGGAGAGATACTGGACATCCTTTTTATGTTCGGGGTAGATTGGGATCGTTTGACATCTGGAATGCCAAGCGCCTGCCAATTAAAGACACTGGCGTGCAGCGTCTGTATTTTCACACGGGCATTAATGCTTCCGAAGGATATCTAAGCGCTCAAATTTGGAGGCGACAAAAGCATCCGTTCCCCATCCACCCAAGATGCAATTGTTCCCCTTAAGGCAGAAAATCGGCAAGCAGCGACCGAAAGTTCAGGAGCCATCCATGAAAACACTTACGACAGAATCGTGCATTTCCAATAGCGCACGTCATAACGAATTGGCCGAGTACACCGAAAAAAGACACGTCTGGAACCGAACCATTGCAATTGCCATCGCCATGCTGACCCTCTCGTTCACTGCCGTAACTGCCTTTGCTCAGGTAAATGGGGTGGGCAGAAGGCCCTATCGCGGCTGGAGCACCTTCAGCGAGCAAACGATTGTACCCTCCAGCACGGTGATGAATGAGCAGAACATTCTCGCGCAGTCCGACGCGATGCGCTCCACCGGCCTGCAAGCTCATGGTTTCCGTTACATCAACCTCGATGCGGGCTGGAGCGGCGACAGCGATCAGTACGGTCGCACGCTCTGGAACATGACTGCGTTCCCGCATTTTCTAGAGATGATTCAGCACATCCACGCCAACGGCCAAAAAGTCGGTATCTATCTGCTCCCCGGAATTGGCACGTCGGTTGTCTCTGCAAATCTGCCTATTCTCGGTACGCAGTATCATGCTCAGGACATCGTAGCGATGCCGCTCACGATCGGCAACGGATTTGGCTATGGCTACAAGATCGATTTCACGAAGCCGGGGGCGCAGGAGTACATCAACTCAATCATCAACCTTTATGCATTGTGGGGCATCGATTTCATCAAGCTCGACTCGGTAACCCCCGGCTCGTATAACGACAATCTCAACATCAACAACATCCCCGATGTTCAGGCCATGTCCAAAGCCATTGCGCTGAGCGGCCGTCCCATCTGGCTTACGCTGTCCTGGGCGCTCGATGAGGACTACCTTAGCGACTGGCAGCAGAACTCGAATGCGCGCCGCATTGAAGGCGACGTCGAGTGCGAAGGAGACTGCCCGAATCTGACCGAATGGCAGCGCGTGCTGCTTCGCTTTTACGATCTGATCGGATGGGAGAGCGCTTCGGGTCCAACGCTGGGCTGGAACGATCTCGACTCGCTTGAGGTCGGCAATGGAACCACGGACGGGATTACAGATACGGAACAACAGACCGCGATGACCCTGTGGGCGATGGCCAATGCTCCGCTTTCGCTCGGCGGAGACCTGACGAAGCTAACCAACTACGGCAAAAAGCTGCTCTTCAACGACGAAGTCCTCGCCGTCGATCAGTCCGGACGCCCGGCAAAGCAGGTAACGGGGGGATTCACACCCGTGTGGGTCTCCAATCTCGGGGACGGCAGCTACTACGTCGCGATCTTCAATCTCAATGCCTTTCCCACGCGCGTAACGGTTGACTGGAAGGACCTGGGCTTCCTCGGCGCGTCCGAAATGAGGGATCTCTGGAACCATGCTGAAGTCGAACCGTCCTATCGGTCCTTCTCCGCTGAGCTGCCGGGGCATGGAGCGCGCCTGTTCAAGGTCACGGCTGCCGGCCATGCTCCGACACCTCCGTCGCAGATTTACGGAGCCGAAACGGCGACGCTGCACGGGGGAGCCCAGCTCTCGGCATGCTCCACCTGCGCGAGTGGCAACAAACTGACGTATCTCGGCATTGGGGCGGCCAACTATGCAATCTTCAAGGTGAACGTCAAAAAGGCGGGCGTGTACCGGATGGAAGTCGATTCAATGACGACAGGCACCCGCTCCTTCATCATCAATGTCAACGATGGTCCGGATATTACGCTGAACCTGAGCGGTGGTAGCTCGAACCTGCCGTTCCCAACGACGATTCCGGTTCGTCTCAATGCGGGGGTGAACAGCATTGAGTTCGGCAACCCGACGAGCTATCCGCCGGACATGGACCGCATCATCATCAGCGGGGACGGTAACGAACCATATCCGGGTTTCTCCGTCTATGAGGCGGAGAATGCGACGCTCAGCGGCGCGGCGTCGACGTCGGCGGGTTTTTGCGGAAACTGCTCCGGCCTGGCTGCGGTGGGCAACCTGGGCGGCAACTCACAAAGCACCGTCACCTTCGACAATGTGAATGTGCCAGTCGCGGGCACTTACCAGATGGAGATCGATTACATGACGCAGGGTCAACGATCGTTCTTGGTCTCGGTCAATGGAAACACCGCGCAGGAACTCGTCCTGAACGGTTACAGCTTCGGCACGCCAACCAGCACTGTGATTCAGGTGCCGCTGCACGCAGGGTCCAACCAGATCGAATTCAGCAACCCGACCAATTATGCACCCAACCTGGACTCCATCACCATTTCGCCGCCAACGGACTTTTGAAACTGATTTTCCGGCAAACCCATTCGGAAGAAGATCAGCGTTGGATTCCCATCCGTTCCGTAAGGGAGGGATGGGAATTCAGCCGGCACTTCAGATTGGGCTAGCAGGCGCATCCACACCGACATCCACTGCGAGCGAAGGGAATGGAGGCATCGCTACCTACAAAGCAATGGACATCCTTGCTACGGATCTTGCTAAACACTCCTCTCGTTCTGTAAAGCTGAGGCATATCTCAGACGGATGCCGGGCGGGAGCCTGAGTTGACGTCCGTCGCATACAGGTGTGTTGCTCGTACGTGTACCCTCAAGAGCAAACGATATGCTTAAACTGTTCGGGTAGCGCGGCGGGTGAGTCTCTTGGTTGACCGGTTGGTCTGGAGGTGTCTCGTTGGACCAGCACCGATGGAACTGGCACCTGTGGGCGGGATTTGTACTCTGCCTTGTCGGCTTTGTCAGCATGCCTGTACTCGCCCGGTTTCCGGCACGCGCGATGTGCCCTGGGTGAGCTTCCTGCTTCTTGGAACCGGCCTTGCGTTTCTGTTTGTCGGATTGAGGCGTGCCTTTGGCCAGCCGCAGCAATATCGAGGAAGAATCGCCGGGCCAATACTAGGCGCACTCAGCGTCCTTTTCGTGGCCCTCCTCTGTTTCGTTGTCTTCTATCAGACTCGACAGTTGCCCGCGTCCCCCGGGGCGCCGAAGGTCGGAGAGAGGGCTCCTGAGTTTGTTCTGCCGGACATGAGCAATCCGCCAGTTTCACCCTCCAGTTTGCTTTCCACACCTTTTATGAATTCGCAGATGCCTCCCAAAGGAGTGGTCCTTGTATTCTATCGGGGCTATTGGTGACCATTCTGCAACTCCGAGTTACGGGGTATCGAAAAGCACTTGAAAGACATTCAACAACTCGGCGTACGGCCGGTGGCAATCAGTGTGGACACGCCTGAAATGTCACGGGACTTGTGCCGGAAAGCGGGATATACGTTCACGTTTCTTTCCGATGCAAAGGCGGAAGTGATTCGCCGTTATGACCTGCTTCACTCCGGCGCCGGAGTCAAGGGACAAGACATCGCTCGCCCGGCGGAGTTCCTCCTGGATTCCGCCGGCGTGATCCGCTGGGCGAATCTAACTGAAGACTATCGCGTGCGGGCGCGGCCCGACCAGCTCCTCGAGCAAGCAAGGGAACTGAAATAGGCTGCATGGCACAGGTTCATCGGGGATCAACGCAAATAGGGCCATCCCATCCCTGTGATCGTCGCGTGCGAGGACCGTCCACCCAGTTCTGCGTGGTCCCTTGGGGTGCACAGGGCCGTTTTTCGTTCGGGAATCACGGTAGTTACCATTTGCATGGTAAACACTGTATTGCGTCGGCGAATTAAGAGTCTCATCAATCGTTACATGCAGGGCGTTTGGCTCCTTGCGTTTTCGGGACAGCAATATGGCCATTCGAATATTGATCGCGGACGATGACTCCACGATACGCATGCTGTTGCGGAGACTTCTGGAGGGACATTCGGACTGGCGAGTATGCAGCGAGGCGGTCAACGGCGTGGAGGCAATCGAGAAGGTTGAGTTGTTCACGCCCGACCTTGCGATATTGGACCTCGGCATGCCAATCATGAATGGCGTCCAGGCAGCGCGCGAGATATCCAAAGCCAAGCCCCAACTTCCGCTGCTTCTCATTAGTGTGCAGGAAGTTTCCCGTCAACTCGCAGAGGCAGCTCGCGGTGCTGGCTTCAGGGGAGCAGTCACCAAGAGTCGTGGCCACGAAATTGTGGAGGCTGTTGAAGCGCTAGTTAACAACGAGTGGTTCTTTGTAAGCAACTAGATACTTAGATGGATTCAAACATTCGCTCTGAATTGCGGACAGCCCTTATACGGAGTTTCCGGTACTGCATTACTGCCTGTTCCACCCAAAAGTTATACATTGCTGTCTCCGCAAAGGGATGTATCCAGAACAAAATGCGTATGATCGATTGCCAAGGCTCGCGCTGTTAGGTATTGCATGACGTTGGGAGGGCAGCCATGCTCAAGGTAAACATCGAGAGGATCGGTGATGTGGCGGTCATTCACTGCGAGGGCAGGGTGGTACAGAGTGCAGCCGCTGTCAGACTGCGCGATGCGGTCACGCAACAGAAAGACGCGCGAGTGATTCTACTTGACCTCTCGGACGTTCAGTCCTTGGAGAGCGCCGGGTTGGGCATGCTCGTATTTTTGCAACGATGGGCTAGCGGCCATGGCATACAATTCAAGGTTTTTGATCCACCTGCGTTTTTGCGGCAAAGACTAGAACGAGTCCGTTCCGCGTCGGAACTTGAGATCGCGGGCATGAGCGAAGTACTTTTCCTGCTGGGCTGGGAACCGAAAGAATTGTGGGAGGGTTTCCGAAGAGCAGCGTGATCCCGGCTTCTAATCTCGACGACTCCGCAGGAGCTCACGCATCGCATCGCAGCCGAGGCTGCACACAAGTCCGCAGACGAAGGCGACACCTGTGAAAGATTCTCCTTCTCCTCTCGGTTGCAATTAGACCGAACTGGGCGTAGGCTCGCTTCGCCTCAAAAAGAGCAGTTTCCCGCCCTATCTCGACGGCCTACTACCCCTGCTGAGGCCAGGCCGATCTCCAACAAACGATCAAAAGTTCAATTCTCTCCCATTTGGCTGTGCGAAAGAGGCCATACATGACAGCTCGACCGAAACCATCAGGACACCTTGAGTTGAGCCTCGTTGCTGTATTTCTTCTCCTGACGACCGGGGGAGCAGCACAGACCGCCCTAGGTGCCGCGTCCCTAAAGCCGAAGTTCTCGAAAGCCGCCGCGTTCGACGTCTCGCTCCCCATGCACGCATTAGCGCAGGCTGCGCCGCTTCGAATGGCGCCACTCGCTCCCTCGCAGGAGCCGGTCGAGATCCGGCCGGAACGCGGGCCGGTCGTGAAAGACCAAGGTCACTCTGGTGATGGAGCCCTCCAGGGAGGCAGCGGACTGCGGCTGCAAGCCGCGGCTCCGGCGATCACTGCTGCGACGATCCCTGCTCCGTTGCTGACTTTCGAAGGGTTGTCCAACCAGGACAATTTCAACCTATTTGGGTTCCGCGTGAACCCGCCCGATCCTGTTGGCGCTGTCGGCCCGAACCATTACGTCGAGATGGTCAACCTCGCCTTCGCCGTCTACGACAAGCTAGGAAACCGGCTGCTAGGACCGGTTGATACCGGCACACTGTGGCAAGGCTTTGCAGTTCCCGACTGCACCGACCCCTCGGGCGACCCGATCGTGCTGTATGACAAGCTCGAGGACCGCTGGCTTTTGACCCAGTTCACCACCAGAGGACTGAATCCAGACGGCAGTTACAACGGCAAGCCTTTCTATAACTGTGTCGCAATCTCACAGACCGGAGATCCCACCGGCGCGTACTTCCGGTACGCGTTCAGCACCTCCGCCCCGGGCTCGGTGACATTCTTCCCCGACTACCCCAAGTACGGGGTGTGGACAGACTCGTATCTGCTTACCTCGCGCGATTTCGGGCCTAAGGTTGAGTACGGCATCAGTGTCTACGCGCTGGAAAAACAGAAGATGATCGAGGGCAATCCCAACGCTCGCGCAGTGAAGTTCTTCCTTGACTCGGCTGTAGTGCCAATCTACCTAATCGGTGACGGCCTGCTCCCGGCGGACATCGACGGCACTGGCGAAGTCGAGGATGGCGCCCCTGCTCCGATCGTCGGAACGATGGACAACGACGGCCCGTACGGCGCGCCGTTCGACGCTCTGAACGTCTATGAGTTGTCGGTCCGCTGGCAGAAAACCCCGACCGCGTCGCTGAACCTGGTTACACAACTCCCGGTGGCCAGCTTCGACTCGGCCTTCCCGTGTGGCGCCGTCCCCGGTTCGCTTCCTCCGAGCCCCCGAGACTGTCTCCCCCAGCCGGGGGTCACTGATGGGAGTCGGTTCCTCGATATCCTGTCTTATCGGCAGCGTCCAACCTGGAGACTCGCCTATCGCAGCTTTGACGACTACGAGGCGATGGTAACCAACCAGTCGGTGGAGGCGCGCCCCGGTGTAGCCGGGGTGCGCTGGTACGAGATCCGGCGAATAAAAGGTAAGTTCTCGCTCTTTCAGCAGGGCACCTACGCTCCGGACGACGGCGTGCACCGCTGGATGGGCAGCGTCGCCATGGATCGGCGAGGCAATATGGCTCTGGGCTACAGCGTGGTCAATGGGACAGATGTCTTTCCCGGTATCCGTTATACCGGCCGACGGCACGGCGACACGCTGGGCCAGATGACCCTGGGTGAGGGCACCATTATCGATGGAACCGGTGTGCAGGTGACAACCAACTCCCGCTGGGGTGATTACACGTCGATGAACGTTGATCCCACCGACGATTGTACGTTCTGGTATGTAAACGAGTATTACCAGATCAGCGGGATCATCGGCGTGAACACCGCGCCATGGCAGACCCGCATCGGCAGCTTCAGGCTGCCGGGCTGCTCGGCGAAACAGTAGACATAACCCCGGCGACCCCGACCATTCGGGCAGGCTAATCGTTTTGAATTTTCTGGGCGTCGGGCGCACACAGTGCTTGGGAGAACTGGCCCCAATTTGGTAAGCCCCCACTGCATAGTGGCGGAGATCTGGAACTTTTCCGGAGGCTCCGGTATGTGCCAGTGATTGTCGATGGGGCCAAAGGGTATTTCATCGTTGAAGAATCCTTCAGGCGATGGGGTGTATTGTAAGCGGTGAAGCCAAGCGGTGTTCAGGAGCACGCCGAGGAATACCAGCGTCGGGGGCACAACCGCAGGGCAGGAGGCGGCTTCGCAGTCTACTGCTCTTTGCGTTCTTTTAGTCCGTCCCCAAACTGGCGCTGCCAGTCCTCCCTAGCTCGCACAGGGACCGAGTCTCAATACCAGAGAGCAATACGAGTTCGGTAACGCGGTTGCTGCCAAGTTTTGCATCTCCTTGCCCATGGCCGAGGATTGTAGTTGCTCACCTATGAGGTATTCGGTCCCAGGCAGCGCACAAGGAAGTCGCCGCTCAGGTGGTATGGTTTCGCTCCCTTGGGCCGACGGTCGGGGTGTTGAGCTTCCTCGAGTTCCGGTGAAAGCAGTAGCACCGGTGGAGCAGTGGACTCAACGATGAAGGACTCGGCCGGACTGAGGACCTCGGACGTCAATTGTCTCGTCCGCGAAGCGCCAGCGCTGCCCATGCGAGTGGTAGTTGTGCCAATTCATGCTGAGGTCGAGATTAAAGAGATACCACCGGAGGCGTTGCCCGGAATGCGCAAGGATAGTCGGCGAGTTGCCGATGAATGAGCGCCCGTTGAAGCAGTACGAGGGGATATTGTCGCCACCGCGCTCGACGACGCTGTGTTGACTCGGGCCACTGTTTATCCACGTGACCTGACCCCCGGTGCCAAGGATCACGTTAGCCGGTGAAAAGAAGAAATCGCGGATCGTGACGGTCACAGTACTCGGGCCACCGGGCTGGACGGTGATCTTGCCGCTCATCGAGGGGCCGTGGATGCCGCAAATGTAGTCGTAGTTTGCTGCGAGAGTGAAAACCGGCGACGTGAACGTGCTGCCAGGATTGAGCGGGGCGCTTTGGAAGACAGGCGTAGTGCGCGTCTCGCTCATGACATGGAAGAACAGCGGCACGTGGAGCATGTGCTCCAGAAACGGGTCCCCGGTCAACTCGCACCAGATTCCTGCACGGAATTTGCCTACCCCTTCCTGCCCGGCACCATCCTTGAGACGATGCCTCCAATAATAGTCGGCTCATGCTCATGGGCAATGCGTTCGAGCGTGTAGGAGCGCTCGAACGCGTTCGGCCCAATAATCTTCAGCTCCCATCCGTCATTGGCCCGTGAACCGACAATCGAGACTTGCCAATCACCAGGACGATCGCTGAGAATATGAGGCAGCAGTCGAGCGATCAGATTGAACAACATGGACCTGCCCTTGACCCTGTGTGATGCGGCGTTGGAGGCCAGGAAACGCGAACGGTCCGCCGGAAACATAGATTCCCAACCTAAACGACTGTTCGGCTGCGACTAGGGACTGGATTTCTGCGCAACGCGCCGGTAGTCCAACGACACCCAAACCTTTACCAGAAAATGACATATTGCGGACAAATGCTCGCTTGCCGGTTCTTAGACTATGACTATTCCCCAACGTGGACGCAATCTGTCGCTCTGGAGATGCGGTATGGGAAAGATTTGCGTTCTTCCGCTGATAATTTGTGTCATAGGATGCGGCTACAGTTCAAAGGGGGGCATGATGGCAGCCGCTCCATCCATCACCCAGCTGATGCCCAACAGTGCGCCGGCGGGCGGCATTGCATTCACCTTGAACGTGATCGGCAGCAACTTCGTCAACGGCGCGGTCGTCTATTGGAACGGCATGACCCGTACCACGACCTTCGTTACGGCCGGCCACGTCAGCGCAACCATTTCAGCGTCTGACATCGCCAGTGCTGCGACCGTCGGAGTGTATGTGAAAGACCCCGGCGGAACGGGAATCTATATGAATCAAGGCGGACAGCCCTTCAACACCGTGAATTTCACTGTAACCCCGTAGGCTCGCACCTGAGGTGGTCCGATTGCTGCCGTTCCGTAGAACTCCGCGCGTACGCTCCCTGCGCCGCGCGTACCTCCGCGCCACCGGCCGAAGCGGTAAACGGCAGCTTGTATTGGCCTCCACACATTCCAAAAGCAAGTCGTTTGCGAAAGAGCGAAAGAACGGACGTCTGACCCTTCTTACAAGACAAACAAATTACAAAACCTTGACAGGTGTGTGACACATGTGCATCGCACCTGGCGCAGTCTCGTTGCGCGGTCAACTGGAGAGCCCAACCGTCGAAATCATATCGGCGAAGAGGCCCTCGATGATTTACACCAGCCGCTCGATTTTCAATGTCGAGCCCAAGAAAGGAGATCCCCCCTATGAATGACCTACTGAATGGCTTGAACAGCTCAACCAACCGGCGCTCGTTCGTGAAGAATGGATTGACGGCGGTCGGCGCGGCAACCGTGGGCGCCGGGCTATTGGTCAATACCTCAACCGTCCTCGGCCAGCCGAGTCCGGAAGAACATAGCGGCAGTCTCCCAAAGGGAGACGCGGCAATCCTCAGGTTCCTGGCTACGGCCGAAATTCTCGAGACGGATCTGTGGCAACAATACAACGAACTCGGGGGAATCCAAGACAGTGAAGTCCCAGGGGGAAGTGGAAGTCCACTCTATACACTTGCCCTTAAGCAGCTTGATGGCGACATGGACCAGTACATCCACGACAACACCGAGGATGAACTCACCCATGAAGTCTTCATCAACGCCTACCTGGCATCTAAAGGCGCGGACACAGTCGACCTCGATCAGTTTCGCACGCTGCCAAGCAGCAAAGCCACGGGTGCCCAGCAAATCGGACGGCTCACAAACCTTATGAATCTCACCGTGGACACCAGTTGGTGGACTCGGTACCGCAGTCGCGCGAAGAACCCCGATTTCGGTGACACGTTTCCTCAAGCCGTCAACATTGTAAATCGGACGGCAATTCCCAGGAGCGACGACGACCTGGCTGGCAGCACAACCAGCAATATCTCCGACCACCTCCAGGCGATCGCCAACACAGCGGGATTTCACTTTGGGACCATCGAGCAGGGTGGTACTAGCCTCTACCCATCGCTGGCCCAGAGGGTAAGCAATGTGGAAGTCTTGCAAATTGTGCTCAGCATCGGCGGAACCGAGATAGCCCACTTTCAGACCTGGCATGACAAGGCAGGCAATGCACCTCATGTCACTGATGTCGACCCTATGACGACGTCAAAGGTGGTGTTTCCCGACCTCAACGCTCCTCTTTTCGGTGGGGAGGACTTCCAGACCAACTTGATCATGCCCGAACCAACCATATTCCTCGACCGAAACTTCCCAGTTTGTTCGATCATTCGCCCCACCAATACAAAGGGGGCTGCAATGGGGGCGGCCAAGTTCTTGACCGCCAGCGGGCTTTTCAATGGCCAATCGAAAGCGTTCTTTGAACTGCTACAGGATTTGGCGGAAGACGCGGATGAGGCCAGGCGCGGAGCGTAAGCGCGCGCACGATATGGGGTGAGCAACGAACCAGACAATAGGCTGCGGGCTCTCACAGAAGAGCTCGCAGCCGTATCCCATCCTCGTATCGTTTCCTTGCACTTTGATGCACCGGAGCTATACACAATAAATAACAATAAATATCTAGTGGACACGACCAGGGCACTGCTCGATCGGACTTCGTGTAATTCTAGTTGGTAGGTGGTATACCCTTTTTCCGTTACTGGCGCAGACAGCTCGTCGGCTCGTCCTCGGTCGAACTCACTACTTCTTAATCATGCAGTTTCAAAGAAGGTTTTCTTCCCGGCAGGAAACAGCAGCACACGTGTAAACGGTCTAGGCTTATCCGTTGTGGTGCCCAAAAACTCCGTCCGACGGATTCCAAGGCTTGGTTCGGACGACACTTTGGCAAAGGACTGCTTGTTGGCCGTGGCCCATTCTTGAATCAGAAGCGGAACCGGATCACGTCCAGGTAACCAGAACAAGAATGATATGCAAGCGAGGTGACTCAAACAGGGCCGATACTGGAGAAGATCGAGAAGTCAAGCAACGTATTAATGCACATCAGGCAGAGGTACGTTTGCAAAGATTTTTTCCATGGCGTCTATGCGGCCACGGCTGTTAGTGGAGCTGTCACAGGCGTGAGTTGGGCAACGGTGGAGCGTAGAGCGCTGAGAACAGCAACGATCGTCTTGCGACCGGTGGAAGTTAGCTGATAGCGGTGCGTGCCTGTGATCTTGGTGATCAGAGCGTGAGCCCTCAGCAAGCGGAGTTTGCGGCTGATCCAGGCGGAGCGACAGCGAAGCTCCTTTTTGTCGTCGGTAGTCTGGGAAAAGAAGATGGCGCGGAGATCGCGATTGCGGAAGCCATTGATGGCGAACTCACCGTGATTGATGGCTGATAGCAGTGCCAGGTCATCGGCTAAGGGACGGAGGGCGCGTACCCGGCGGCCGCGCCATTGTCGCGGTTGTTCAAGCCGTTGCAGCAGTTGGTCTAGGGTGGTGGAGTCGTCGACAGCGGCGAAGGCGTCGAGATAGCGTGCTGCGGCTTTGTGGGAGAGCTGGGCCCGGCGGTATAGGTCGGAAATTCCCCGGCGTAGTCGACGCCAAGCACGGAGCCCTTTTCGGTCCCCCTCTTTGTGTCGATAGACGCGGAAGTCGTCGCCGTTATGGACGGTGGTTTCGGCGCGCAGGATGCTGCCCTTTGGGGTATAGGACTTATCGTAGAGCTTTACAGAGTTGCCGTTGACGCTGTGCTTGACACGTACTCCTTCGGCCCGGCGTTTGAAGTCACTGACCACTTCTCCAGAGAAGTCCTGGCGTGGCTGGCCACTCAAGGTAATGCGCTTTCCCAGAAAACGCAGGACATCGGGGCTGGAGAAGGTGGTCATGGCATGGTTCACCCAGCGAGGATAAAAGCGCCGTAGGTCAGTCGCGTGGCGGAAGACGACATCGAGGGCCCACTCGTGCTGGTAAATGGACCAATAATAGGAGAGGGGGTGTTTGCGAAAAATCTGGGCATGAATGGGATTCAGCTGGTGAGCGATGCCGTTGAGCAGCTTGGGCCATTTAGTTTTGAGCTGACGATCCATCAAGCGCTGAGCTTTGGTCCAGTTGGCAATATAAGGGAAGCAGTTGTCATGCTGCAGGTAATCCAGACCGGCGGCATGCATCTGTTGCGCCAGCCATTCCCGTCCGTTGAGGCAGATCTGAATGGAGAAGGGGAACCAAGTTTGAATGCGGGCATTGAGAAAGCCGAAGACGGTATGGATTTGGTAGTGGTAGAGGAACAGGCATTTGCCAGAGCGTAGCTGCAACTCCAGTTTTTTCGTCTGGCGACTGCGATGGATCTCGAATTTCCAACAGGGTTCGAGACAGCTGAGCACGCACACCAGGCCGCCGCGCACGCCATCTTGAGCCAGGATGTTGCGGGCGATGGTCTCTTTGTAGGTCTGGCTGGAGTTCAGATACTTCACCGGTCGTCCGTACGCCTTGGCTTCGGCTACGGAAGCTTCCTTCAGGCGCTCGGTGACCTCTGCGACATGGTCGCCAAAATTCTTGAGTAATACCTGGTTGAACCAGAGATAGGTCATCATGCCCTGGGGGTGGCTGATGGAGCGCAGGTGTCCTCGAAATAGCAAGCGGTCAAATCCTGAGAGTGTGCCGGCAATCTTGTCCTGGTGTTTAGCGATAAACTCTTGCATGGCGTTCTCCTCCGTATCGTTATTGGGTTTTGGAATGAACCTGTAATGATACGCAGATGGGGAACGCCTTAGGTCTTGAGGTAGCCCGGTTCCGGAAGACGAATGCGATTTCAGGATGCGCGAACGATGGGGCTTTTGGCTAAAGCGATTGCCAACAGCTGATAGTGAAAGCTTACCGACTGTTTGGTTGCGGCTATGCCGCGCTATGTCGGGTACGTGTTAGGTTGACGAGCGTTCTCCTTGATCGGCGTCCTTCCCTCCCCACTCTCCGCTAACGACTTACCGTCTTTGTTCGAATGGCTCATCGGTGTCGGGTCGGAGGAGGCGCGCTTGCGCGCGAGATGCCAACGAAGGAATTAACCCGATTAAGTTAACAAGCCCGTGCTCGCGGTACAGCGTCTTCTTGGGCAGCCTTTTCCAGCCGCCGTTTCTCCAACGCTTATATAATACCGATGCGACCAGATCCGTCGTACAATCCAGCCATCGAGTCGGTGGAAGAGCGTTCGGACGTGGGCACGTTTGTAGTACTGGCCCCATCCCCGCAAAAGTGGGTTAAGTGCCGCAATCAGCTCCTTGGTTTTCAGAGGTATCCTCCGTTTGGTTCGCTGCCGGACCTGGTCCATGAAGCGACGGATCGATTTCTCCTTGGGATACGCGTACAGCGCACCCTGTCGGGCCTGACTACGAATCTTGCTCTCGGGTAGATTGAGCTTCTTCTTCCCGCGCTTGATTTTGTAGCCGAGGAACTCGAAGCCGTCCCGGACGTGAACAATCCGCGTCTTCTGCGGATGTAACTCCACGCCCAGTTGCTTCAGGATTCGGCCAGCGGCCTCCACTGCGGCTCGTGCCTCTGCTGCCGATTGACAGGTGATCACCCAATCATCGGCGTACCTCGTCAGCTGATATCCTCTCAGCCGCATCTCCCGATCAAACGGCGTCAGAAGTATGTTGCTGAGCGTGGGCGAAGCCACTCCCCTTACACAAAAGGTAATTTCGAATTTGAGAGAGTAGTGAGGGGTTGGCGGACGAGGTTCTCTGTACTTGACTGTCGTCGTAAAAGGTCATATATATATGACACATGGCTCGGTCTACCCAAGCGGACAAGGCTCGGCAGTTGAACGCCGCTCATCATCTGCTGCAACGCGGTATCCCGTTGCCCGAAGCGGTGCAGCGCTTGTCACGCGAGTTCGACCTGTCCGGACGCCAGGCCTATCGGTACCTGGAGCAAGCGACCCATCTGGACCGGCCGGTCGAAGTCTCCGAGGCTACGGTGCCGATGACGCTCAAACTCCCGGCGGGAACGGCACGTCTTCTTCGGGCGTATGCGAGAAGCAGTGGGCTGACGATCGGTGCGATCGTGACCCGCGCGTTGGCCGCGTTTCTGAATGCTCAGAGAAGGCATGGCTGAGCCGCGCCCAACGCGCGGCGCGCTTCAAGTTCACGTTGACTACTTGTTGGATCGCCTGCACGACTCGAAGCTCGTCCAGGCCTACGGTATTCTTGTGCCCGTTCGGGAGCGTCCCGTCGGCAGCAGTGGGAAGGAGTTCGATCATGAGGATGGCGGCAATCTACGCACGGGTCTCGTCCGAGCAGCAGCGCGAAGCGAACACGATTGCGAGCCAGACGACCTCGTTGATCGAGTTCGCTCAGGGACACGATCTGGAGGTGCCCAAAGAGTGGGTCTTCGAAGATGACGGCTATAGTGGAGCGACGCTGGAGCGACCCGGCCTGGAACGTGTGCGAGACCTGGCCGCCGAAGGGCAGATCCAGGTCGTGTTGGCGTACGCACCGGACCGGCTGAGCCGCAAGTACGCGTACCAGATTCTGCTGATCGAGGAATTAGCCCGCCATGGGGTGGAAACGCTGTTTATCAAAGCGCCGCAGGGATCCAGCGCGGAAGATCAACTGCTGGTGCAGTTCCAGGGAATGATAGCGGAGTACGAAAGAGCTCAGATTTTGGAGCGATCTCGCCGCGGTAAGCGACATCGGGCCCAGGCAGGCGAGGTAAGCGTAATGAGCGGGGCTCCGTATGGGTACCGTTATGTCCGCAAGACCGACGAGGCCCCCGCCGCGTACGCCGTGTTGGAGGCCGAGGCGCGGGTGGTCGAGCGCATCTATGAGATGTACACGGTGGAAGGACTCAGCATTGGCGAGATCACTCGGCGGATCAACGCCCAAGGCATCCCCACTCGCAAGGCAAGTGCCCGCTGGGAACGCTCGACGGTCTGGGCCGTGTTGCGCAACTCTGCGTATCGCGGGGTTGCCTGTTTCGGAAAGACCCGCGCCTCTGCACGGACGCGCGTCATCCATCCGCTGCGTCGGCGCGGTGTGGTTACGCCCAGTACCACCGCCGGCCACGAGCGCCCGCGCGAAGAATGGATCGAGATCCCCGTGCCGGCTTTGGTAAGCGAAGAGAGCTTCGCCCGTGCCCAGGAACTCCTGCAGGAGAATAAAATACGATCGCGCCGTCGAACCATCGAGCCCAGTATCGTGCAGGGACTGGTCAGCTGTCAGAAGTGCGGCTACGCCTTCTCGCGCACCTCTACGCAAACGAGCGCACGCAAAATCCACTACTACAAATGTATTGGTTCCGAGAGCTGGCGAAAACTGGGTGGTCCGGTTTGCGACAACGGTCGCTTTGTCCGCCAGGATCTGCTCGATCAGATTGTCTGGACCGAAGTCATTCGACTGCTGGAAGACCCCCTACTGATACAGCAGGAACTGGACCGTAGGCTTACAGCGGCGCGCGCCTCCGATCCGGCCAAAAAGCGCGACGAAAGCCTGCGAAGGGAATTAGCGCATATTAGCAAGGGCATCGAACGCCTTCTCAGCGCCTACCAGGAAGCACTCATGTCGATGGAACAGTTGCGTGCGCGCATGCCTGCACTACGCCAGCGCGAACAGGCGCTCCGCGCTGAGTTGCAAGCCATTGCTGACCGGGCCAATGATCAAGCGACCCTCCTACGCTTGGCGGAGACCCTCACCGCGTTCCTCGAGCGGCTCCACGGTGCTGCTCATACGCTCAGTATCACTGAACGCCAGCGCATCGTCCGCCTCGTAGTGAAAGACGTCCTGATAGGAGACGACACCATTACCATTCGCCATAGCATTCCAGTCCTGCTTGGCCCGCCCCAAGGCGGTTCCCTACCGCCAAGCCAGACGGCCGGCCCAAATTACCTTTTGTGTAAGGGGAGTGGCCACACCCCCTTGCGGAGTGCCGCGCTCGGTGGGAGAGAGTTGCCCTTTGCCGTAGCTTCCTGCCTTGAGCATTGCCTTGATCAGGCGCAGCACGCGGCCGTCCGCTACTCGTTGGGCTACCAGCGTGAGGAGTTTCTCGTGGTCCACGGACCCGAAAAAGTCTCGGAGGTCCGCATCCACGATCCACTCTGACCCGCCTTGTATTTCTTTCCACACCTTGCGTAGCGCATCCTTCGTCGACCGCCCTCGCCGATATCCGAAGCTGGCATCATCGAATAGCGGCTCGAAGATAGGCTCCAACCGATTGAGCAGCGCCTGCTGACACACGCGATCATAGATCGCGGGGACGGTCAACGCGAACTGCACAGGACCCCAGTGAGCCTTTGGGCTGGGCCGAGATCCAGCATCCCTTCCACCCGTTTCGGGGCAAACTTTTCCTGTACTTAAGACAAGACGCGTAGCCGGCGTCGACACTCTGATTTTGCGGGGATTAGAGCGTGGCACTTTCAGAGTCGCGCGGGAGTGGACCGATTGGGCGAAGCCCTCCTCGCTCGGTTTGTCGCCTCGGCGGTGCGACGCCGACAGCTACTGCGCCACCTGCCGCCCCTCGATCGTCTTTTGCGGGGCTCCCTCATCGAGCGCTACAAGCCCTGTGGCAAGCCGGGATGCAAGTGCGCTCGCGGTCGCGGTCATGGCCCCAAGTACTACCTCT
>WNFO01001340.1_pt1 | contig 19259 bp, 20 predicted proteins | sample 5400251 | NCBI WGS metagenome assembly WNFO01 (sample SAMN13153354, study PRJNA577476) | soil metagenome | isolation source: 100 cm saprolite under Madrone tree | place: USA:California | collected 2016-06-14
TGCAGTTGGACACGCGCGGATCGTTCTTGAACCAGACCGGATGCGCAGTGCCGCCCCACGGCACGGCGATGGCGCCCTCATGCTGACCGGGAACGTTGACCTCGAAATTGGCAGTCACATCCCATTCAACAAATTTGTTCTGGACGAGGTAGTACCAGTTCGCCTTGAGGATCGTGAAAATGGTCTGCGTCGAGGCATAGGTCGGGAACCCCTTCCACAACACCAGGATGTCGAGAGTATCGAGGCCGGGCGTTTCGAGGCATATGTTGGCTGCGATTTCGCCGGTCGTGTACATCTGCGCGATGTTGGGCGCGAGCAGCAATCCTTTTGCCGCAAATTTTTCTCCCCAGCGTTCCTGCGCCAGCAGCACCCAGTCCTGTTCGCCGGTCGTATCGGAATAATGACAGCCGGCGGCAAGGCAGGCTTCGACGACCTCCGGGCCGTACTTGATGAAAGGGCCGACCATGTTGCTGACGACCTTTGCACCCCTGAAGAGCTTGGTCAGCGCTTCGACGGTGTGCTCAACTCCGACGACCTCATAGTCGGCGGTTTCAATGCCGGGAATCTTTTCGACAACGGCCTTCACTTTGGCGGCGTCGCGGCCGGCGGCAATAAAGGGAATGTTGTATTCCCGCAGATATTCACAAACCAGTCGCCCGGTGTAGCCAGAGACGCCATAGACGATGACGGGCTTTTTCTCGCTCATATTCATATCCTCTCGAATTTCTATTCGTTGCGTTTGGCGATCTACATGCCCATGCCGCCGTCGACCGGCAGGCCGGCGCCAGTGATGAAGCGCGCCTCGTTGGAGCAAAGGAAAACAGCGGCGTCGGCCATGTCGCCGACCTCGCCCAACCGGCCAAGCGGCGTCTGCTCGACGACCGAGGCGACGGCGGCGCCGACATCCGGTGCGAGTCCCGCGGCAACGATGTCGTTGGCCAGTTGCATGCCCATATCGGTGGGGACAAGCCCGGGATAGAGACAGTTGACCCTCACGCCGTAACCAAGCTTGCCCGCTTCCATCGCGGCGACCCGGGTCATGCGGTCGACGGCCGATTTGGTGCCGGAGTATCCCGCAATGGCCGGGAATGCGATCGTGGCCGCGACCGATGCGATATTCACGATGGTCCCGCCGGCACCTGCGCCCCCGCCAGGTCGCATGGCGCGAAACGCATGTTTCATACCGAGAGCGGTGCCGACGACGTTGACGTCGCACATCCGGCGCAGGTCCTCAGCCCTGAGATCGACGACGAGCGAGGTAATCTCGATGCCTGCATTGTTGATCAGGATGTCGTAGCCACCGAGCGTGGCGATGGTGGCTGCGACAGCCTTTTCCCATTCCGCGTCGTCGGTGACGTTCAGCTCCACGAAGCCAGTCTTGGCGCCTGTTTTTGCAAGACGGCCTGCAGTTTCCTTGCCGAGATCGGCGAGGATGTCGCCGATCATCACAGAAGCGCCCGCCTTCGTAAGCGCCTCTGCGATCGCGGCGCCGATGCCTCGCGCGCCGCCGGTGACCATAGCCTTGCGGCCTGCCAGACTTTTCTCACTCATCGTATTCTCCTCCCGTTGTGATTTCATTGTTGTGACGCGCCGCTGCCTGCCGAGCGGGGGCGGACCTGTCGCGCCTCGCCCGCTAGCTGAGAAGAAAATCTCGGCTGTCTGTAACGAACGGTTGTGGTGTGCGGTCTGCTCTCCTCCCTGAGCAGCTTCTACCGGCTGCACTGCCTTGAAATTTGACACTCGTCCAAGTTTTTCTTGACGATTGTCCAAAAACTATACACTTGTCAAGCAACCCTTGACCACGAGGGGGAAGAATGATTTTTCAGGGCACCTCAGCGCATTATTCCCGCCGAGGTGACGCGATGATTCGGAGTTAGCGTGCGGAAAGAGGCTAGAGCAACGCAGCGGAAAATTGAAACGACGAGTCGGCCGAGCCGGCCCTCGGACCGAATCGAGCGTGCGCGTGTCGACAAGTTCAGCGCTCGACGAATCGAGCTTGCCGAGGCTGCGTTGGAAACCTTGGCCGAGCTCGGCTATGCGAGGACCAGCCTGCGCGAGATCGCGCAGAAATCCGAGTTTACCCACGGCGTGCTGCACTATTACTTCACCGACAAGGTCGACCTGATCTGCTGTTGTGTTCGTCACTACAAGGCGAAGTGCGTCACGCGGTACGACCAGATCACATCGGCGGCGCAAAGCCGCGACGAACTGATGAAGGGTTTTCTGGAAAAGCTCGGGGAGACGGTTCGCGACGAGGCCCAGATGCATCGCCTCTGGTACGACCTTCGCTCGCAGTCTCTGTTTGAAGAGGCCTTTCGCGACGACGTCGCCGAGATCGACAAGAGCCTGGAAGATATGGTGTGGCGCATCGCGTCCCGCTTTGCCTCACTTGGCGGCCGACAGCCTGCCGTCTCCCGGGGCGCCCTCTATGCGCTGTTTGATGGACTCTTCCAGCGATGTCTGCTGCGGCATCTCTCGGGCGATCGCAAGGCGATCGCGGACCTGCGGGAAGAAGTGGCGCGCCTGCTCCCGACCGTCGCATAGCGGCTCGCGGCCGTTCGAATTAGCGCATTGAAACCGAAGCGGGAACGTTGGCATACATTTAATGGCGTCTTCTCAAACGGTGATCTTCTGCTAGATATGCGACGGCGCTCGATCTTGCGCTACGCCTCACGAGCGGCGTCTTCCCGATTTCGCAGGGTGGTCCGGTCACCCGTCGATAGCCGTCTTCTCGATCGATCTCAGGGTCGACGAGCAGCCATCCCATAGTCTTGCAATGTGGCTTGATGCCGGCGTCACGGCAGCAGTTTCCAATTCGCTCTTCTGCGGTCTAGCCTCCGAGATCGAGCACTCGCTTCCGAAGCGCCGGCGACAGATCAAGGATCCGAAACAGGACTTTTGTCGCGAACCGGTTCGTTAGCGATCGTGTGTGAAGCCGCTCCATTTGGGCTAGCGACGCCCGCACAGCCGCGAACCCATATTTGATCATTTCTTCTTCATAGGCGGAAAGGGCCCCTAGCAGGTCCCGGCGACCATTGAGCACGTCACGCAGCGCGTCCCGTAGCACGGCGGCGTCACGCAACGCCGTATTAGCGCCGATACCGCGGTAGGGCGTCATGTTGTGGAGCGCGTCGCCCAGCAGAGTGATCCGGCTGGTCGTCCAATGCGGTATCGGGACTGACGATTTCACAACAAAGCTGCTCAGGGACGACGCATCGGCATGCGCGACCAAATATCGTAGATCCGCATTCCAGTCCGCCAGCTGGGCAAGAACTGCGGCTCTCGCGTCTTCGCTCGCTATCGCATCGGCCGCGCCTTCGATTCGCAGGGTGTCGCGATGTGCTGAGTAACCCCATATGACGTATTCGTCCCGGTCGAAAACGGACAAATGGTTTGGTGAAGTGCACTGGCACCGAAACTCCTGACGCCGAACCGCGGCGCTATGATCCGGCAACCCGTCGTGTGCGACGTGGACGATCGTCAAGAACGGGGCGGGCTGGCAGCCGCATGGAACAGCTCGAACAGTGTCACCGGCCAGGCCGGTTGCAAGGAGTTCCAGGCACGATGACAACCAATGGAACAAATATTTGCTGCGATGCATCGAGCTTCGATACTGCGCGCCCGTGAAGGTTCGGAACGAAATCCGCCGCTTATCGTTCGCCTATGAGGCTGTAAATTTCCGACAGGAGGTGCCTATGAAGCGATTTATCTTGGCGCTGTTCGCGTTGGTGACCTTGAGCGCGGCAGCGGTAACGACGGCAAACGCCGTGGAGTTCGGCGTCGGTCCGAATGGTGTTTACGTTGGTCCGGACCGGGACCGCGATTATCACGAGCGGTACTACAACAACTACGGCAGCTGCCGGGTTGTCATTACTCATCGGATCAATCGCTTTGGCGAGGACGTCGAAGTCCGCAAACGCATTTGCGATTGATCGCGATGAGATAACGGGCGCGCCTCACTTGTTTGGGTGATTGGCGCGCTTTTTTTTGGTTCAGGTTCACCACCCCCGGGAAGCGGAGAGCTGCGACGCCCCGGGATCTTGCACCATGCGTCGTGGGCTTCCCGATATCGCAGTGGTCTGCACCGCGAGTGCCGCCACCAGGCGATGGCGGCACCGTGCGGACGCTCATGCTCCTGCGATCTCGCCGCCGACGCGGGCAAAGAACGGGTGGTCGCAGAACACGTAGTTCTCGCAGACGTGGCCGCTCCGCGTGCGAACGCGATCGCAGCCGCCGAATTCGGCCTTGCCGTCCGGACCGGTCATTGTCGCGACCCAGCGGATGAAGGTGAGGTCGCCCGACGAAGCATGCTCCGATCAAGGAGGGGTTAGAATTGTTGAGACAGTACACACAATGGGTGACAGTGCACTTGATAGCCATCGCAATTCACAGGAATGGACAGGGCGGATTGGGATTGTGACCGGATGGGCAGGATTTGGGAATCGGCGGTATTCGGCGCCGATAGCGTATTCCGAAGTGGCGCGCCGCGGCCGACGAAGATGGGCACTATTGCTTCGCCGTGGCGCTATGATGCCGCAGCCCGGCACGCGCTCCAATCGGAGATACTGCGACGGCCTGCGATCTTGCGCTGCGACTCATGGGCTGGGCGCCTTGCCAATCTTGCAATGTGGTCCGCTTACTTCAGTGATGACCTTGCCCCGCTTCAGCGTGCGCTGTCAGCTGCGCGAGCCGCGCCTTGCCGAGCTTGCTCAGCTCTGGCTTCAACACACGTCAGATGTTCCGCTTTGACCGCAGGATCGATTGCCCCTGTTTGAGGCGCTGCAAGGCTTCATCAACCTTGAGGTCATCTTCGTCGTCGAGAACAGCGGGATCAAGGACACGTGCGCTCGTTGTGCTGCGCCGCGCCCTGATCGCCTGTTTGGCAGCGTTCTTGTAGCCAATCGGCAAGCAGTAGCCATTCGCGCATTCCATATCCGCAACACCGCCGACTTCGGCCCAGATGTCCCTGCCATGAAAAAGTGTGGTTTTCAAATCTCCGGTAACCACCAGGCTTGAATCTTCGTAGGCATTCAAGACCAGCTCACTCGCGTTCAGATTGCCGTCGATGAATGTGGATTTGCCGTAGTGGCCGGAAAATGCGCGGCAAGTCACGTTGCCGATGACGATGAACAGGCCGCCTTCGTCGAACCCTTCCGGATTGTTCAAGTCGATGAGCCCGTCGACTGTCAGATCGCCGACAACGAGCGTGCAATATCCGGGAGCCTCAAAATGTCCGGAGGTGGTAAGAGGGCCGCGATGAACGAAGCAGTGATCGTCGCCCGAGGGCGGAAACCCCATGTATCGTCTTATGAACGCCTCGGACGAAGAACTGCCCGCGATGACGTCGTCGAATTCATCCCCGGTGAGTTGTTCAAAATTTGCCATCGTCGGATCTCCTGCCCCTCTTCGCTACGCTACGTCTCGCGGCGCCAAGCGCCAGTCGGAAGGTGACGAAAAAGCCCATCACCACCGCACCGGCTGGTGCCAAAATGAATTCAATACCAACGGCCTTGGCACCGTTGCCGTCAGCGACATGGAACGGCTGGGCATAGACCATCCAGTCGAAATAGACCGCCGCATAGCCGATCACGAGACCAAGACCGAAGACACACCACAAGAACACCGCATTCCTACATCGCCCGATCCAGTACGCCCGAATCTGAATGCAGGTTGGTCGCGCGAGAGCGACGGACGGTTCGATGCGAATGGCTGGCTCATGCTATGATTTCAGAAAACTGCGGATGTCATGTTTGTGACGGCAATTGCGACTCCACGAAATGCGCGCTGATTGCACGCAAGAAGGATACACCTATGCCAATAGCCCCCCGAGCCGAATTCCGGCATCGCCGCCGCCAAGAACGTGTCATCGCATTGCGGCGGAGTCCCAGTCGGGACAACCGGGACCCCGCCAATCGTAGTGCCGATGGCCGTATTTGGCGGCAATCGCGAATTCCGAAGTGGCGCGCCCGAAGAGATTCGAACTCCTGACCCCTAGATTCGTAGTCTGGAAGCAGCCAAAATGCGCGGCTCATGGTGTAAGTGGCCACGATCGCAGTGGGCCACTGATCACAATTGAGTCGCTGCGTCGCGCGCAACCCCGCCGATTTTACGCTGCAACTTTCCTCCTGCCGTTTCCACGAACGAAATTTCAGGCCTAAATCCGGATAGCAAAAAGCCCTCAAAAACGATGTGTTTTCAAGGGCTTGATGTCTGGTTGCGGGGATAGGATTTGAACCTATGACCTTCAGGTTATGAGCCTGACGAGCTACCGGGCTGCTCCACCCCGCGATAAACCATTGCGCGCCTTTGCAAAAAACCGATGCCGAAACGAATTTGGCCAACGCCCAAAGGCGCCGATCGATCCCGTCCGGAGGCTTCCTGAGAAGGCAACCCGGGCGAACGCCCTTGGGTGCGAGCGGTATGTATCAACGTGAACCCGCTTTGGAAAGGGCCATGACGCGACTTTTAATCATTTTATGACGGTCAAGACGCGCATTCGGCGCCACCAGACCGGTCCGTTAGGCGCTGTTGCCAGAAACTCCGCAAAAGCCCAGCCTTGGAACAAGAGACTTTTGGGAAAGGTCCATGGACCAGCCGCTGAAAAGCCCAGGGCATCGGGCCTTGGAGCTTGACGCTGTCATTCCGGGGCGATGCCAACGGGTCCGCGCGGCCCGATGACAAGCTCCGCATCGAACCCGGAATCTCGAGATTCCGGGTCTGGTGCTTCGGACCATCGCGGAATGACGAAAAAATACAAAACTCAAGGGATGCGCGTGACGGATACATTCGATTTTGTTGTGGTGGGCGGCGGCTCCGGGGGCTGTGCGGTCGCCGGCCGTCTCTCCGAGGATCCCCAGACCTCGGTGGCGTTATTGGAAGCCGGCGGCAGGGGCGACAATTGGGTGGTCACGACGCCGGGCGCGCTGGCGCTGATGGTCCCGAGCAAGCTCAACAACTGGGCCTTCGATACGGTGCCGCAAGCGGGCCTTCAGGGGCGGATCGGCTATCAGCCGCGCGGCAAGGGGCTCGGCGGTTCATCCGCGATCAACGCGATGGTCTATATCCGCGGCCACCGCAGCGACTACGACCAATGGGCGTCGCTGGGCAATGCCGGCTGGTCCTACGCTGACGTGTTGCCCTATTTCAAACGTTCGGAAGACAACGCCGATTTCGATGGCGAATACCATGGCAAGGGCGGCCCTTTGCCCGTCAACAAACTGCGCACCGACAACCCGGTGCAGCAAACTTTCCTGCAAGGCGCGGGCGAGGCGCAGTTTCGCATTCGCGAGGATTTCAATGCCGAGGATCACGAGGGTCTCGGCGTCTATCAGGTGACGCAGAGGAACGGCGAACGCTGGAGCGCCGCGCGGGCCTATGTCCATCCCCATATGGCCACCCGCGCCAATTTGCGCGTCAAGACCCATGCGCAGACCACCCGCATCCTGTTCGAGGGCAAGCGCGCGGTCGGCGTCGAATACAGGCAGGGCGAAGCTACAAAACAAATGCGCGGCCGCCGCGAAGTGATCCTCTCCTCGGGCGCGTTCCAGACGCCGCAATTGCTCCTGCTGTCCGGGGTCGGCGACGGCGCCGCGCTTGCCAGGCACGGCATCGCAACCACGCACCATCTGCCCGGCGTCGGGCAAAACCTGCAGGATCATCCGGATTTCATCTTCGCCTATCTGTCGGACAGTCCCTATTTCACCGGCATGTCGTTTCGCGGCATCGCGCATCAGCTCCGCGCCATCATGCAGTACCGCCGCGAACGGCGCGGACCGATGACTTCCAATTTTGCGGAATGCGGCGGATTTCTCAAAACCAGCGCCGATCTCGACATCCCCGACATTCAATTGCATTTCGGCATGGCGATCGTCGACGACCACGGCCGCAAGCGCCGCTGGGGCCGCGGCTTCTCCTGCCATTTCTGCCTGCTGCGGCCGAAGAGCCGCGGCAGCGTCGCGCTCTCCAGCGCCGATCCTCTTGCCGCGCCCGCGATCGATCCGAATTTCCTCGGGCATGTTGACGATCTGGAATCCATGGTCGCGGGCTACAAGACCACGCGGCGGCTGATGGAGACGCCAGCGCTGCGGGCGTTGCAGAAAAAAGAAATGTTCACAACTGGCGTCGAGACCGACGACGACATCCGCGCGCTCCTGCGCGCGCGTGTCGACACCGTGTATCACCCGGTCGGCACCGCCAGGATGGGCACCGATGCGCTTGCGGTGGTCGATCCGAAACTCAGAGTTCACGGGATGGAAGGCCTGCGCATTGTCGATGCCTCAGTCATGCCGACGCTGATCGGCGGCAACACCAACGCGCCGACCATCATGATCGGCGAGAAAGCCGCCGATATGATCAAGGCGGAGCTGTGGGCAGGTTGATGGGCACTATCGCCGTCATTGCGAGGAGCGTAAGCGACGAAGCAATCCAGTTCTCAGCTTGTTGCTGTGGATTGCGGAGCCTGTCATCGGACGCGCATTCGCGCGACCCGTTGGCTCGCAATGACGTGGAGGGAGTTCTGCGGCATATCAATTCAGCAAAAACCCGCCATCGACGGTGACGACACTACCGGTCATATAGCGCGAGGCGTTCGAGGCCAGCAGCATGATGGCGCCGTCGAGATCGGCTTCGGCACCGACCCGGCGCTGTGGAATCCGTTTTGTCAGTTTCTCGCCCGCGGGCGACGACCAGAATTCGTGGTTCATCTCGGTATCGATATAGCCCGGCGCCAAGGCATTGACGCGGATGCGGTTGCCGGCCAGTTCCAGCGCCATCGCCTTGGTGGCCTGGATGATGCCGGCCTTGGAGATCGTATAGGGCGAGAGAAACTTCATCACGCCCAGGCCGAGCACGGAAGCGATATTGACGATGTTGCCTTCCTGCTTGCGCGCGATCATTCGCCGCGCCATTTCGGTGGCCGCGAAATACGCTCCCTTGAGGTTGGCGCTGATGACGGCATCCCAATCCTGCTCGGTCTGGTCTATTGCGAGTTTTTCAATCGCAATGCCGGCATTGTTCACGAGCACGCTGACCGGGCCGAGTGTTGCTTCCGCGCTGTCGATCGCTTTCCCGATCGAAGCAATATCCGTCACGTCCATCTGTACCGCGACGGCGCGGCCGCCCTGCCCCAAGATTTCTTCCTCCAGGCCCTTGAGCTTGGCGGTCTGGCGCGCCGCCAGCGCGACCGCAGCGCCATGCGCGGACAACACCCGCGCGAATTGCCGGCCCAATCCCTGCGAGGCGCCGGTGACAAGAATGATTTCTTTACTGACGTCGAATAGACCGGACATGGCTGGCTTGGTCCCCTCAAGGGTCGCACGTTCATTGATACAGACGATTTTATGGATCGCAAACCGGTTTGGTTGACCAACAGGAACCGCGAACCTTCGGCGCAGGCGGAGAAGTGTCCATGAACAGTTTCGATGCCGTCGTCTATCTCGGATTGGTCATTGCGGTCGTGACCGGTTTCAATGCCGGATTGCTGCGCAGTGCGGTCACGATCCTGGCCTATCTGCTCGCGATGCCGATCGCGGTCTGGGCGATGTCGCTGATCGGCTCTCAGATCGACGGCGCACTCGGCTCGACATGGGCGCAGAATTGGCTGCTGTTCTTCGGGATCTTTCTGATCGCCGGCATGGTGCTGGGAAAGCTGATGCGAATGGCGCTCGACGAAACCATCGGCTCGGAAGCCGGTATCGCAGACCGCCTCGCCGGTGCGCTGCTCGGCGCGGTGCGCGTCGGCCTGGTCGCGACGACGCTGGTGCTGATCTTCGATCTCGTGCCGTCAGATCGCCAGCCTTCGTTCCTGGTCGGCTCGAAGCTGCGGCCGCTATTATCGGCGGCAGGGCAGAAGGGCTTCAAATCGCTGCCGCCGGATGTCACGGCGTACATCGATCGCCTCAAGAAAGACCAGCGGATATAAGACCTCGAAAGTCGGCCCTGTCCGGGCGCCGCGGCCCCAGCCTCTGATATGCATTTCGGCCCTGCCCGGTCCCCTTATCAAGGCCGCCAAGGTTGGCTACAAGGGGCCGGACCGGACTTCAAAAATCATCTGATATGATGGGAGTGAGACAGTGGATCTTGGGATCAAAGGCCGTCGCGCACTGGTATGCGCATCCAGCAAGGGATTGGGACGCGCCTGCGCGATGGCGCTGGCCGCCGAGGGCGTGCATGTCACGCTGACCGCGCGCGGCGCCGAGGCGCTGGCGAAAACCGCCGCCGAGATCCGCAAAGCCAGCCCCGGCGTCACGGTAACGGAAGTCGCCGGCGACATCACGACGCCCGCGGGCCGCGAGGCCGCGCTAAAAGCCTGTCCCGATCCGGATATCCTGGTCAACAACGCCGGCGGCCCGCCGCCCGGCGATTTCCGCAACTGGACCCGCGACGACTGGATCAAGGCGATCGATGCCAACATGCTGACGCCGATCGAACTGATCAAGGCGACGGTGGACGGCATGATGGCCCGAAAATTCGGCCGCATTGTCAACATCACCTCCGCCGCGGTGAAGGCGCCAATCGAGGTACTCGGATTATCCAACGGCGCCCGCGCCGGCCTCACCGGCTTTGTCGCCGGCATCGCCCGCAAGACCGTGATCAACAACGTCACCATCAACGGCCTGTTGCCCGGCCCCTTCAACACCGACCGCCTGCGCGGCCCGGTCGCGAAGATAGACGCGGACAAGCGCGGCATCACCGTGGACCAGTTGCTGGCCGAGCGCGCCAAACTCAATCCAGCCGGCCGCTTCGGCGACCCCGAGGAGTTCGGCCAGGCCTGCGCGTTTCTCTGCGGCGCCAAGGCGGGTTTCATCACGGGCCAAAACATCCTGCTCGATGGCGGCGCGTTTCCGGGCACGCTCTGAATGAAAGTGCTTTGAATGAAGGCCGTCTGGTACGAACGAACCGGCGCCGCGCCTGATGTGCTGACCTGTGGCGATATGCCGACGCCAGAGGCCGGTCCGGGCGAAGTCCGGGTCCGGCTGCAGGCCTCCGGCGTCAATCCGGCCGATGTCGGGCGCCGCGCCGGCAGCTATCGCGCGATGGAGTTTCCCCGCGTAATTCCCAACAGCGACGGCGCCGGCATTGTCGACCAGCTCGGTGCCGGCGTTACCCGGCTCAGCGTGGGCCAGCGGGTCTGGCTCTTTAACGGCCAGCGCAACGGCCGCGCATTTGGCACGGCGGCTGAATATGTCGCGCTCGCCGAACATCTGGTGACGCCGCTGGCCGACAACGTCTCGTTCGCGGCCGGTGCGACGCTCGGCATTCCCGGCATGACCGCGTGGTGCGGCCTGTTCGGCGATGGACCGATCACAGGCCAGACGGTTCTGGTCACCGGCGGCGCGGGCGCGGTCGGCCACTACGCCGTGCAGCTGGCGAAATGGGGCGGCGCGCGCGTGATCGCCACCGTCAGCTCATCGTTCAAGGCCGAGCAGGCGCGGCTCGCCGGCGCCGATCTCGTCATCGACTACAAGACCGAGGACGTCATCGCCAAGGCGATGGCGTTCACCGAGCAGCGCGGCGTCAACCGGGTCGTCGATGTCGACTTCGGCGGCAACGTCGCGACAACCTTGAAACTGATGGCGATGAATTCCACCATCGCGGTCTACGCCACCAACGGCAATCGCAGCCCGGTGGTTCCGATGCGCGAGCTGATGGAGAGATGCGTTGCGCTGCGCGCGCTGGTGCTGTTCGCGCTGCCACAGCCAATGCTTGCGGCAGCGCAGGCCGATATTTCAAAATGGCTTGCCGCCGCCCCGCGCATCCACAACATCGCCGCGCAGTTCGCGCTGTCGGAAACCGCGCAGGCTCATCTCGCGGTGGAAAAAGGCGACAAGCTCGGCACCGTGGTCGTCGATTGTGCGCGTTGAAGTCTGATTCTTGAATTGGATGCGTCGGAGTCTCGGCGTCACCTCTCCCTAGTGGGAGAGGTCGGATCGCGTCGGTGATGCGAAGCATCAACGGTGCGATCCGGGTGAGGGGTTACGATCTATCGATAGGCCGTAACCCCTCACCCCAACCCACTCCCGATGGAAGTCGGATATGTCCGACTTCGACAATTTGAGATGCCCAACTCGGGTAAACCCGAGTTGGGTGGGAGAGGGAGCGCTCCGTGGTCGTTGAGATATCACACACAGACTAAACTCTTATCACACCGGGGTGGTTAGCTCGTCGCTCCAGTCCAGGCCGAAGGCATCCAGTCCTTCGGCGAGGTAGTCGCTGACCAGGGGTTCGCCGAGCAGATAACTCGCGGTGTGCCGGTTATCTCCGTCGGCGGCCTCGCGCCGCAGATCGTCCCACTCTTCGATGCTGCCGTCGCCGCGCCCGAGCCGCATCAGCGCCACCAGATCGATCCGCTCGTCGTCGGTCATGGCATTGATGAAGCCGGTGATCTCGCGCACGACCGGATCCTCGCCATTATCCTGCAGCACATCGATCATATTGTCGTCGGCGCTGTTCGACCCGGAATCCGGATCCGACGTGCTCTCCTTGACGTCGAATTCACGGGTTTTCTCGATCAAAAACACGACTTTTTCGGCCGAAATGGCTAGTTCTGGCATCGGTGCGCTCCTTAGCTTCGCGTGCCCCACCAACGCTCAGGCCAGCGAGATGATCCATTGCGCGGCGTTACGGAAACCAGCATCTTTGCGCCAAGAAACCAAAGGTGCAATGGGAGACCAAGGGGAGGCGCCGGATGCACTGGAATGTGGGCAAGGTCAAAATCACGAAAATCGTCGAACTGGAGACGACCGGCAGCACCCGATTTATCCTGCCGCTGGCCACCAACGAAGAAATCCGGAAATTGCCCTGGCTGATTCCCCATTTCGCCAACGAGGAAGGTCGTCTCAAAATGTCGATCCATTCGCTGGTGGTCGAGACGCCCTCGCGCCGGATCGTGGTCGACACCGGGCTTGGCAATGACAAGGAGGGCCGAAAAGTGCCGACCTGGAATAACCGGAAAGATGCTTTCCTCGAAACCATGACGTCGGCAGGCTTCCCGCCCGACAGCATCGATACCGTGCTTTGCACCCATCTGCATGTCGACCATGTCGGCTGGAATACCAAACTCGCCGCCGGCCAATGGTTCCCGACCTTCGGCAACGCGCGCTATGTGTTCGGAAAAACCGAATATGAGCATTGGCGCGACTACCGCGACGAATCCGATAAAGTCGCCGTTTTCAACGACTCCGTAAAACCGATCGTCGATGCCGGCAGGGCCGAACTGGTTGCCAGCGACGCCAGGCTTGCCGACGAAGTCACCCTGATCCCGACGCCCGGCCACAGCCCCGGCCACATGAGCATCCACATCAAATCGGACGGCGAAGAAGGCCTGCTTACCGGCGACGTCGCCCATCATCCCTGCCAGATGGCACATCTCGACTGGTCGTCGACCGCCGATTCCGATCCCGTTCAGTCAGCCCTGACGCGACGTGAATTGTTCTCGCGTTTTGCCGACACGCCGACGCTGGTAATCGGCGGGCATTTCAATGCCGGGCACATCAGGCGCGACGGCGACGCCTTCAAATTCATGGTTTGGCACATGCCTAATTCATGACCCTGCAATGCGGCGGGCAGTCAGCAGTTGAATTTCACCGCGCACTGTTCCATGAAACATCCAAGTCAAAGAGAGCCACCCAAGGAAATCGTCAAGGGAGTGTCGAGAAATGAAGCTTGTTCGTTACGGGGCGATTGGCCAGGAAAAGCCCGGCCTGATCGATAAATCGGGTCAGCTGCGCGATCTGTCGGATCATTTGAAGGACCTCAATGGCGATGCCTATGCGCCGGCCTCGCTGGCCAAGCTGGCCGGTCTCGACACCGCCAAGCTCCCCGCCGTCGATGGTAAACCGCGGCTCGGCGCGCCGGTGACCGGCATCTCGAAATTCGTCGCGATCGGGCTGAATTATATCGACCATGCCAAGGAGACCGGAAATCCCATACCACCGGAGCCGATTTTTTTCCTGAAGGCCAACACCGCCCTCTCCGGCCCCAACGATCCCGTGGAAAAACCGCGCGGCTCGACAAAACTCGACTGGGAAGTCGAAATCGCCGCCATCATCGGCACCCGCGCCAAATACGTTTCCGAGGCCGACGCGATCAATCACGTCGCCGGCTACTGCGTCTGCAACGACGTCTCCGAGCGCAATTTCCAGATCGAACGTCAGGGCCAATGGACCAAGGGCAAGTCGCACGACACCTTCGGCCCGCTCGGCCCCTGGCTCGTCACCAAGGACGAGATCTCGGACGTGCAGAAATTATCGATGTGGCTCGACGTCAACGGCGAGCGCCGCCAGAGGGGATCGACCTCGACCATGATCTTCACCATGGCGAAGTGCATTTCCTACGTCTCGCAATTCATGACCTTGCTGCCCGGCGACATCATCACCACCGGCACCCCGCCCGGCGTCGGCACCGGCATGAAGCCACCGCAATTCCTCAACGCCGGCGACGTGGTCACGCTCGGCATCGAGGGGCTCGGCGAGCAGCGCCAGGAAATCATCGCGGCATGAGGCGACGCGTGATGCGTCCCGCGAAAGTCGTCATGCCCGGGCTTGTCCCGGGCATCCACGTCTAGCAACGTGGCAGCTAGAAAAACGTGGATGGCCGGGCATAGGCGAGCGGAAGCGACGCCGTCCTTCGGACGGCTATGTCCGGCCATGACAGAGAAAAAAGTTATTTAAGGAATATCGAAATGAAACTCACCTTCTCCCCCGCCTCGCCATTCGCCCGCAAGGTTCGCATTGCCGCGATCGAACTCGGCCTGATCGACAACATCGAGTTCGTCCCGACCACGGTCGCGCCGGGCCAGCCCAATGACGCGTACTCGCAAATCACGCCCTTGAAAAAATTGCCGGCGCTGATCCTCGACAATGGCGGTGTCATCGTCGATTCCTACGTCATCGTCGAATATCTCGATGAACTCGCTGGCGGCGGAAAACTGGTCCCGGCGTCCGGCCCGACGCGCTGGAAGGTCAAGAGCGATCATTCGCTGCTGCAGGGCATGCTCGATGCGATGCTATTGTGCCGATACGAAAAAATGGTCCGGCCGCAAGGCCTGCAATGGCAGGCGTGGTCCGACGATCACTGGAATCGGGCCTGGAGCGGCATGGCACGCTTCGAGAAGCAGGCCGACGTGCTGTCGGGCCCGTTCGACATCGTGCAGATCGGCCTTGTTTGCGTGCTCGGCTATGCCGACTTCCGCTTTGCCGATTGCGGCTGGCGCAAGGCCTATCCCAAGCTCGATGCGTTTCATGAAAAGATGCTGGCGCGGCCGTCGGTGAAAATCTCGGTGCCGCCGGTGGCCTAAAAAACAGGAAGTTTCCATGACTCTCAAACTCACCGTCGGCGATCTCACCATTCATCGCCTCATCGAGCAGGAAACCACCTTCCTGCCGGTACTGGACATGCTGCCGGGCCTGACGCCGGAGTTGCTGGCCGAGAACAAGCCATGGATGCAAAAGGCCGGCGCGATCGACGCCGACGATACCCTGATCCTGTGTTTCCAGTCCTACATCGTCAAGACGCCGCATTACACCATTCTGGTCGACAGCTGCATCGGCAACGACAAGCCGCGCCCGCTGCGCCCGAAATGGAACATGAAGACCGACGATACCTATATGCACGCGCTCGCGGCCTCGGGCTTTTCCGTCGTCGACATTGATTTCGTGATGTGTACGCATTTGCACGTCGATCATGTCGGCTGGAATACGCGGCTGGAAAACGGCCGCTGGGTGCCGACGTTCCCGAACGCGCGCTACGTGTTCGGCAAAAGCGAGTTCGACTACTGGACCGCACAACACGCCAACACGCCGGTGCCGCCATTCGGCGACAGCGTGCTGCCGATCGTCGAGGTGGATAAGGCCGAGATCGTGCGCGACGATTATGCGATCGGCGACCATGTGCGGATCCTGCCGACGCCGGGGCATACACCGGGACATGTCGCGTTCACCTTCGGCCGCGGCAAGGACGACGCGGTCTTCAGCGGTGACCTGATGCACTCGCCGCTGCAGGCGCGCTATCCCGAGCTTTCAGCGAAATTCGATGTCGATCAGGCGCTGGCCGCAACGACGCGGCGTAATTTCCTGGAGCGCTATTGCGACACCGACACGCTGTGCTGCACCGCGCATTTTCCCTCGCCCTCGACCGGAAAAATCCGGCGCTGGGGCAATGGATTTTCCTGCGAGGCGGTGACGGCGAAGTAGATTCCGTTTCGTGAACTGGAATCGCGCTGCCACGTACTCGGCGCCACCTCTCCCCTTGTGGGAGAGCATAGGCCGCCTTCGGCGGCCGTTCTTGAAAAGAACGCCGAAGCGAAGCTTCGGCTACGTCGCATCGCCAGATGCGATCCGGGTGAGGGGCTAGCCATGGCACCTCAGTCGAACAGACTCGGCGTGTGATTGACCACCGCGCCTTCGATCGCCAGCATCTTCAGCTTGGTCACGACGCCGCCATTGGCGGAAAATCCGCCGGGCTTGCCGCCGGCGGCGAGCACGCGATGGCAGGGCACCACGATCGGACAGGGATTGCGCCCGAGCGCCTGGCCGACGTCGCGCGACAGTTCGACGCCGCCGAGCCGCTTGGCGATATCGCCATAAGTGAGCGTCTTGCCCGGCGGGATGGTGCGCGCGATGTCGTAGACGCCGCGGTTGAACTCGGGCACGCCGTCGAGATCGAGCACGATGTCGGCGAGATCATTCGGCTTGCCCGCGAGCAATTCCACGATGCCGTCGATCGCGCTTTGCACCTCGGCAGGCGGCGGCGCCTCCGCGATATCGCCATGGCGCTGGCGAATGCGGGCGCGGGTCTTCTCCTCGTTCCCCATCGGCAACTGCACCGCATTGATGCCGCGCGCGCCCCACGCGATGCCGCAGCGGCCGATCGCGGTGTCGAATAGTGCAAAATGTTGGTCGGTCATGACTGGCTCCAGGTCCTGTGGCTCCAAATCTTGGCACTCAATGGTTTGAGCTTAACGCCTGGCTGGAATATGGGCTTGGAGATTGTTGCGATCCACCCGAATTCCCGGGGGAACTTGGCAGCGTCCCATGAAAAACGACATAGCCCAACCTCCTTCCCCGCAAAGCAGGAAGGAGCAAAACCCTCGCCGTCATGATCGCTTGACGGCAGAAAACACGATCGCCTGCAGCGGCATGCGTCCGGGATCGGCGCCGAATTCACGACGATATTCCCGCGCGAGCGCGCCGACGATCAGTTCAGGCTCGACGCCACCCCGGGTCCGGATCTGATCGATCAGCGGGTTACCATAGATCGCCGCGCGCGCGAACCTCGCTGTGTCGGGAACCTCTTTGTTCAGGCTGACGACGGCAGCGTTGATGCCGGTGAAGCCCACTTCGATCAGTGACTCCTTGATCGGATCGATCTGATGGCAGGAGAACGGCACGCTGTAGAACGGAGGTGGATCGGCAGGGAAAAAACTTCCCGCAACCTGATGTGCGAGGCGGCCGAATGAATTGTAGCGATGCGAATCCCAGACGCTGAACACATAACGGCCGCCGGGAGCTAGCACGCGCAAAACCTCGGAATAGGATTTGTCCTTGTCCGGAAAGAACATCACGCCGAACTGGCACACGACCGCATCGAAGCTTCCATCCGCGAAGGGAAGCGCCATGGCATCGGCAGGCTGGAATTCGACCTGCTCGCCGGCTCGAAATTTCGCGCTGGCGATATCGAGCATCGGCGGGTTGAGATCGGTTGCCGTCAGGCGTGTCGCAGCCGGCAATACGTCGCGCAGCTTTCGCGTGACGATGCCGGTGCCGGCCGCGGTCTCCAGCACCCGTGCGGGACTGCCGGCGGCGACGCGTTGCGCGATGTCGGCGGCATAGTCGACAAAGATCATCGGCCCCATGCCCTGATCGTAGTGCTGCGGTATGCTGCCGACGAAACTCACTGCGTCGTTGCTCATGATCGACCTCCGGCGCCACCCGGGCGAGAGCATAGCGCGACGGCGCTGGCCCGCTAAAGCGCTCATGTGGTTTGTGGCGGCCCTTGACCCCGGCCTCGCCTCCCGCTAGTTTCCACATTCGGAATTCCGTATTCCAATTGGACACGGTGGCATGATCCCGCTCGACCCGACCCCCAATCTGATCGACCAGGTCTATGCGCGGATTCTGGAGGCCATTATCGACCGCACGCTGCCGCCGGGGCATCGCATCCGGCAGAACGAGCTTGCGGAAAAACTCGGGGTCTCGCGCCAGCCGGTTTCCCACGCGCTGCATCTGTTGCACCGGCAGGGCCTTGTCGCCGAAAGCGGCCGCAAGGGTTTTGCGGTCACGCAGCTCGACCCCATGCGCATCCGCCAGCTCTATGAAGTGCGCGGGGCGATCGACGCGCTGGCGGCCAGGCTCGCGGCCGCGCGCGTCAAGACCGATGCCGCCGGGCACATGCATCTGGAGGCCGCCTTGCGCGCCGGGCGCGCGACCGACAAGAAGACTTCGCTGTCGCAGCTGATCACGCTCGATGTGGATTTCCACCGCGCGATCTATCGGCTCGCGGGCAATCCCGCGATCGAGGAAATGATCGCGCCGCAGTGGCCGCATATGAAGAGATCGATGGCGACCGTGCTGGCCGAACTGGATTATCGCCTGAGCGCATGGACCGAACACGAGGCCATTACCGCGCATATTCTGTCCGGCAACGCCAACGCCGCGGAAGGCGCAGCGCTGGCGCATGCGATGAGCGCGGGACGAATGACGGAAGAGAGACTGAAGGGATTGGAGGCGGCGTAGTCAAAGCGCCGTCATTCCGGGGCGCGCGTGAGCGCGAACCCGGAATCTCGATCAACAACTTCTGGATTCCGGGCCCACGCGAAGACGCGTGTCCCGGAATGACGAGGATCAATAAACCAAAAGGAGGAACCACCATGAAACTGACCCAGCAACAGATCGACGATTTCAACCGCGACGGCTGGCTGTTTTTGCCGGAGTTGTTCAGCCCCGAAGAGGTGGCGCTGCTCGCCCACGAGGCGGAGGGGATCTACGATACCAAGCGCCCGGAGGTCTGGCGCGAAAAAAGCGGCGCGCCGCGCACGGCCTTTGCAGCCCATCTCTACAACGAGGCGTTCGGCCTGCTCGGCGCGCATCCGCGCATGATCGATCCCGTCGAGCAGATTTTTGGCGAAAAGGTCTACATGCACCAGTACAAGATCAACGCCAAATCGGCCTTCACCGGCGACGTCTGGCAGTGGCACCAGGATTACGGCACCTGGAAACGCGACGACGGCATGCCGGAGCCGCGGGCGATGAACATCGCGATCT
>WNFO01006909.1_pt1 | contig 19256 bp, 19 predicted proteins | sample 5400251 | NCBI WGS metagenome assembly WNFO01 (sample SAMN13153354, study PRJNA577476) | soil metagenome | isolation source: 100 cm saprolite under Madrone tree | place: USA:California | collected 2016-06-14
GAGCAATGAGGCCTGACCGAGTACGATCAAGGGGCTCCACCTTCCAGCCGTTTCGCGCGCCGACCATTTGTATGCGCCGTACAGCATCAACAGAATCCAGCCGAGGCGAACGAGGAAGTAGTGCGGACTCGTAAGTGAGTAGTCGAAGAATCCGTACTCCAACGCAGGAAACAAGCTCATGGTCACGCCCAGGGCATAGACGCATATCCCAGTGCCTGCCACGCCCTTGAAGAATTCCGCCTCGCCTGTTCGGTTCCTGGCTTCCAGGAGCGCGTACCCGAACGTCATTCCGGCAAGTGTGAATGCGGCCCATGGAAAGATGCTGAAGTACCAGGGCTGTCCATTGCCGCAGAGATATGAAAGAAGAAATGACGGCATGTAGGAACGCACCGGATAAATCCACGGCGTGATGTAGACAAATGCGGCTGTGGACAAGCCCATCGCAATGATGTTTGCCCGGCGTGTTTTGAAGGGAATGGAAAAGAATCCGATGATCAGCGTACAAACAGCGATGCAGTTCAGCGTATCGACGCGGAAAATGTCGCTCCCTTTCGATGCCGGGTACCACACCAGAAATTGCTCGACCCGGAACGCATACGCCAGCAGGAGAATCCAGGTACCGCGCCGAAGAACCTTCTGTGCCAACTGCAAAGCGGAAGCGCCTCTGGCCCGCATCCGATCGAGGACCAATGCAAGGGAAGCGCCGACGAGAAAAAGGAAGATCGGCGCGGGGAAGCCTCCCAGAAACTGACTGAGCCAAAACCATTCTCCCGTGCGGTCTTGCGGTCGAACCCATCCATCGAAAAGATGGCCCTGAAGCATAAACACGACGGCGAGACCGCGCATCCAGTCGAGATACGCCAGACGGTTGAATTGTTTAATCACGAATAGAAAAGGCCCTCAGCGAAGGAATCATTGGTCCCAAAGCAAAGACGTTAGTATATGGCAAAAGCTTGGAGTTTCGCATGCACTGATCCCCGGCATGAAGCTCACAACGGCAGTCTTATTCCTTTGCACTATATTCTGTGTGGAGTTGGGCGCAGCCGACCAGGAGACGGGGCGCCGGCTCAGAGGCGTAGTAATCGCATCCGATGGCACAGTGGTACCTTCGTTCACTGTCATCATCAGACCCTCAACGAACAAGCCTGAGCTGGTCCGGCGGAAACGATTCAAAGACGGCGAGTTCGTGATTGATGGCCTTACCCGCGACAAGTATCAGATTCAGGTCGCTTCTCCGATGTATATCACGATGCAGCTTGATGTGGACTTCTCGGGTGAAACCAAGCCCAGGGACTATTGCATTTTCCTGTTGCACAAGTTCCGGAACGAACCGCGGGTTCCGGAAGCACAGGCCTATGCCGTATCTCTGAAGGTATTGCAGCAGAAGGTGCCCGACGCGGCCAGAGACGCCTACATGCGCGGTGTGGACTTTCACAGGGAGGGACGGCTCGGCGAAGCGATTATGGCCTATGGCGAAGCTTTGCGGCTCTTCCCACAGTACATCCAGGCCCTGAGCGACGTCGGAACCATCTACACCCTGTTCAATCGTCCGGATTCCGCACTCTCGTTCCTGCGGCGAGCGCAGCAGGTCGATAAGGAAAACTCCGTAGTCCGGCTCAACATCGCTGCCGCGCTAATCACCAAGCACGAATACGACGCCGCGATGAAAGTCCTGCAGGAGGCCCTGCGCAGCGATACGCAAAAGAGTTTGCCGCTGTACTACGTTGCAAGGATCCAATATTCGGAAAAGAAACGTGATGACGCGGAGCGAACCCTGAGGCAGGCACTCGAGCAGGATCCCAGGTTGTTGGATGCGTGGGTACTGCTCGTGAACATCGCCATAGAGCGGAACGATCCCGCCGGCGCGCGCGAAGCCTTGATCCGCCTCCGCGAGGCTATGAACGACAGGATGTTCTCCAGGTTTGTTGACGAGCAACTGGCGGTGCTGGCCAATTAGATCGAGAGTAGCCGCGGATTTCACGGATTACGCGGATGGCGCGCAATTAAAGGACATTGATGCGCGCCATCCGCGTAATCCGTGAAATCCGCGGCTACTCTCGATCTAGTTGGCCGCTAATGCAGCTTCGAGCTCGAGTTGCATCGGAGCGATCTGTTTTGCAAACTCCGCTTTTGCGCTTCCCTGAATCGGGGGTGCGGGCTCTCCCTTTTTGAGCGTTGGTACTGGATTAATGGGAGTGCCTTTGCTGGCCATCATGAAGTGTAGATGCGGACCGGTTGCCAGTCCGGTTTGCCCGACCAGACCAACCAGGTCTCCCTGTTTGATTCCCCGGCCGGCGTGCACGCCCGCCCCAATATGCGACAGGTGCGCGTAACCACTGGTCAACCCATTTGCGTGCTTGATCTGAACCAGATTGCCGTAGCCTGCGTTCCATCCGGCAAATGTCACGGTGCCATTTGCGACCGCAACAACCGGAGCACCGGTAGGCGCAGCGTAGTCGGTCGCGAGATGAGGCCGCGCGGTGCCAAGAATTGGATGCATGCGCCGGCTCGTAAAGCCTGAGCTGATACGCGGATTAAACTTCAGAGGCGATGCGAGCATGGCTCGCTTCAGAGCGACTCCTTTTTCATCGTAGTAGGAATCTCTGAAAAGGAAGGCGCGGTAGAGGTGGCCTTCGTTTACAAGTTCGGCGCCACGAATCTTTCCCCACTTGACGAATTTCCCATCGTGAGAAAACTCTTCCACGATCAAACGAATCTGGTCGCCTGGCTGGATTTCCGTGCTGAAGTCGACTTCCCACTGGTACATGTTGACGAGCTCGGTCACGAGATATTCGCCCTTGGGCTGATTGGCAGCCAGCGCCTCCCATAACGAAGTCCGGATTTCGGTGGTGAGGGTCGCTTCGTGCATCTGCAGATCCAGCTTGTCGACCTTGGCGGCATAGGAGTCCGCTTCCTTTTCCACTTTCAGGACACTCTCGTCATCGATCTTGTATTCGAATGCCTTGAGTGTGCCGTCGATTTCTTTTTCAAGCCGGAACGGGTTTCCGGAACGAAGCTTGCGAACGTCAAAAACAGGTTTTATGAGGTCGGCCAGTTCGTTGGCGACGGCCACCGGGATTTTGTAGTCCACCAGAGTGGCAACCAGAGTGGTGTTTCGTTGTATCGTGTCTTCCACGACTTCGGTCCGGGGAAGCTGGTCGGCTGGCGATGTGGGCAGCGGGTACGATTCGGTCGTCAGTTCCCTATTCCTTGGGATTGCGGCAAGCACCAGGGCGAACACCAAACACCAGAGGAACCCTGGTCTGCATTTGAGAACTTTCAATAATACCTCCAAAAGCGAGAACGAATATAAAACAGGGGCTCAGGCAAGAAAAGAGGGAATTGATTCACAAAATGGTCGAAAAACTCCCCAGTTCGGAGTATTTGTACTTGTTCCGGGACTCAGCCGATTTTGGTTTTGGGCCGTCCAATCAAGTGTTGGAGGCCGAAGAAGATTCCGGTCTCTTGAGGCAATAAAAGACGAAATTCTTCTTGAATTGCCGCCATTTTAAAGTTATCTCATAAGGCTGTTTAATGGAGGTTGGAGCAAAATGAGACGGCGTATCCTGGCTGTCGTGCTGATCGCGCTAATCGCGACTATTTCAGTTACGGCTTTTGCCCAGGCAAAGAAAAGCGAAAAACCCGAAAAAGCCAGGGATGTGGTTTGCGGATTGATGGTGGACAAGGATCCGGCCCTTTCCGCTACCTACGGCGGCGAGACCTATTATTTCTGCTCGAAGACAGACATGGAGAAGTTTAAGAAGGAACCGCAGAAGTACGTAAAGAAGTAAGAATGGGGGGAATTTCGGGCCCGAAATTCCCTTCTCCCACTCGCTAGTTGCCCGACTTCAGAACCTGTCCCAGGTCTGCTGCCATCTTTTCGGTCTCGAGTACCCTGTTCGACGTGTCTTTCCAGACGATCTTTCCGGACTTATCGACCAGGAAGTAATACCGCAGCATTCCTCTGTTGGGCGTCGTGGCACCATACTTAGGGGCAATTACGTATTCGAGATCGCTCACGAATGTGTTCTTTGCGCCAACGGAGGTTTTGAACGCATTCAATGCAAACGGCCCGTCCCGCGATATGCCGATCAACTCGATGTCGAGAGCCGCAAACTTGTCGTAGTGAATTCCAGCCTGCGTGAACTCCGTGGTACAGCCCGGCGAAAACGCCGCCGGGAAGAACATGATCAGGACGTTTTTCTTTCCCTGGAAATCCTTCAGGCTCCCTGCCGGTTGACCTCTTTGTGCGGCCGGAATTGGGAAATCGGGCGCCATTTCGCCTACCTTTATCGAATTATCGGGCCCCGGCGTCTGCAGTTGTTGCGCGAGGACCGGAATGGCAAGGAGCGTAATAACGATAGCTAAGCCAAACGTTCTTCTCATAAAGTCTCCTCTCTTGGATGTCCATGGTTCCGAAGCGTCAGTCTGCCTCAATGTATTTATTTCATCAAGGAAGAAGATGGACCCTTTGATTCCTGGAATAGCCGGCATGCACGAGTCGGATTGAAGACTCCGCAACTGCAGAAGCGGGCGAGTGTGGCCGAGGCCTGTTCGGGTGTGCGTCTTCCCTGCTTAACCCATTCGACCAGCTTGCGGACAAAGTCGAAAGAGAGCATGCCGTGGCCGCACATCGTGGAAAGCTCCAGCGTGTGCCGGTCTGCCATGCGGTCGGTCTGACCGAAGAAACCCAGCGAGTATTCGACACTGTGCCGTTCGACCCCTGCGCGGCGTGCGCACTGCTGAGCCTTGTCGAGGGCGGTGCTGATATTGATGGAAAGCCCGAGATCGGCCTCCTTCAGTTCCTGTATGAATGCGACGGCCTGATCCTGGTTGTCAAAAACGGCGGCAACGGTCGTGGTGCACGAGACGGAACTCACAACGGAGTCGAAGTCCCGCGAAAGATCGCGACGCCAGTGCACCGTGGGATTGAGCTCCTTCGAGGGGCGGAAAATGCTGCCGTGACTTGCGTCGCCCATGTTGACCGGCTTGTATTTTCGCGCGATCTCCAGAAACTGCCGCAGTTTCTCGACTGCGCCGTTGTCGTTGAAGCCCCGCGCCGGAATCGCAAACACGATGTAGTCGTCGCTGAAGCTTTCGCCCGAACCATAGCGATGCAAGGTGTTGGTCATGCTCTTCGTCCCAGTCCCAGATTCGTTTTGCCACGCACCGACATGAAGCCCTCTTCGGCAAGAACGGCATCCAGCGCGCTCGAACCGTCTTGTTCGCATCGTGTGGAGACACCGACCGCGACGACGGTTTCCAGGGTCTTCGAGACCTGATCGACCTTCTCCAGGACGGCGGGAACATTTTCGATGCGCGTTTTGAACTCGACGATTGCGGAAAGAATCTTTTCGTTCAGGATATCGTCGCGGAGCTTACCTGTCTTTTTATCGGTCATCAAGTGCGTGACCGGATTCCTGGGCTCGAAGTCGATCCCGATCGCGGCCAGTGCCCGGGTCATTTTCTCGATCTCGCGGAATCGCACGCCTACGGTCGGCCGGCCGAACTCCACAACGTACCCCACTTCACCGATTCCAACGCGATTCGTCACGTCATTCGTTTTGACTTCTTCCGTACCACGACCGTGAACACCCGTACTTTCGTGCGTCACGAGGGGGTCGCTGAAAGCGCGCCTCACGATTCGCGGCCAGGCAATCTCGTCCGGCGTGATCGCTGAGGTGGGGCAAACGTCCGGCTCGGGATCGAATCTCAATCGGAAGAGCTTCAGCAACCCGCGGATGCCACGCACCATCGTCGGATTGAGCTTTTCCATGCTCATGCCGCGAAAACACGTATAGCACTCGACGCACTCGTCGGCGTTCACGCTCGCCCGATTCTTCAGTGGATCGATGGAAATCGCGCCCATTGGGCACACTGGGATGCAATTGCCGCAGGCCACACATTTTTGCTGGTCGATCTGCATAGACAGCCTAGTCAATCATAAAATACCGGAAATTCACAAAGTTTTCTCCCCGTTGAGATGCGCGCCCGTGCTAGTATTTCAGAGCTTTAAGTATGGTATCGGAGCTCGATTCTTAGTGGAGACTGCCTCGGCTGCAAATCGCCCTGCCTCTGCTTTCGCTCCTCGATTTCCAGCTCAAATGTAATGTCGAATCCCCCGACTAACGGCGGGGAAAATATCCTTTGCAGGAGGACTTTCGATGAGCCGATCGGCACTCGCCGAAAAACACCCGTGGACGCTACCCTGGTGGAAAGCAGACAGCGACAATTTCTGGACAATGATTTACATCGTGATGACTCACGTTATGGCCATAGTGGGGCTTGTGCTTTTTCCGCTGCCTGGCTGGAGTGTGTTTCTGGCAGCGCTTGCCGTAGCGTGCTTGGGTGGACTGGGAACCACATGGTCGAACAGATTCTCGTTTTCTTTGCCGTGTTCAACGGCTCGGGCGCTCCGAGCACGTGGATCGCAAATCACCGGAATCATCACGCGAACTCCGATACGATTGATGATGTCTCCAGTCCGCGTCATGGTGGGTTCTGGTGGGCGCACCTCCGCTGGGTTTACCAGTGGGAGGCATCGAGCATGCAGAAATGGTGCCCCGATCTGATGCGCCGCCGGTATACCTTATGGTCGACCCTGCAGATGCCCCTTATCGCCATTTCGCTCTGCTTCGGGTACCTGTTCTTCGGTTGGGCCGGACTCTTCTGGCTCGGCGCCATCCGGCTGGTTTACTGCCTGCACGGACAAATGTTCGTGAACAGTCTTCTGCACCTGAAACCGGGACTGCCGGAAGGCGTCGATTCCAGCCAGAACATCTGGTGGATCGGTCCATTCCAGGTAAGCGCCTGGGGTGAGAACTGGCACGGGAACCATCACTCCCGCCCAGCATCGGCGTGTTTCAGCCGTCACTGGTGGCAAATCGATATCGGCTGGTACGTGATTTGTGGCTTGCGGGCCGTGGGCCTCGCCACGAATGTCCGGCGGTAGGTGAGTGCGTCCGCTGTAGCGGCGGTCTATGACCGCCGGCTTATGGCATCAATGAACGAAACCCGGCGGTCATAGACCGCCGCTACAGCGGAGTGGATCTCTCCACTTCAGCACCAGGGTAGTAGTGGGCGAGGATTTCGCGATACGGCTTTCCCTGGCTCGCCATTACTGCCGCACCGATCTGACACAGACCGACCCCGTGCCCCCAGCCGGCTCCACGCAGAACAAAGCGGCCGGATTCTCTATCGACAACAAAGGCTGAACTGTAGAGGTGCGAGCGCGACAGGGCGCGCCGAATCTCCAGTTCTTTGCCCACGATCAGGTAGTCGCGCTCACCCACAATCTTCAGGCGGAAGATTCGTCCGGACGGACCACGGGCGAGTGGCTGCAAGTCGCTGATTCGCCCGAGATCGACGTTCAACCTGGACCGCAGCAGTTCCCCCAATTCCTCCGGCGTATATTCCACATGCCAGCGGTAGAAATCGCGGGTCTCCTGGTCGAAGCCGGGAAGAATAAGAGCGAGGAGGCTCGCGTCTTCGGTGTTGCAGTATGCGGGAGGGTTGGAGCGGATCCACGTTTCGGGACTGTTGGAGCAGGACTGGGGAGGCCCGTCGTAGAAGGATTTCAAGTACGGGACCTCGACATCTTCCCAGGCCGTGGAATATCGCTCTGTGATTCCCCCGCAGCACTTGGAAAAGCGAGCGTCGCAAATGGAACCGTTGTAGCGGAGCATCTCGCCGGCGGTCGCACGGACCGCGTCGGCAGCAGCAGGTGAGAACGCCTTCGTTATTCCCTGGTAGCGTTGGCAATGGTCGTCGGCGCACACGTCGAAATCAGGATGAGCTTCGCGGCCGTACCAGCGGATGATTTCGTGCGAGTCATCGGATTCCGCCGGAGGCCGGACAGGACCCTGCCCTTTGAGCCAGCTTCGAGAGATGACGGCGTGAGCCTCGAGAAGCTCGAGCGGACAGGAAGCGCTCATCTCGGAGGAGATCACGCTCGTGACGTATTCCTCGAGGGGTAAATCATTGATCACCGTCAGGCCGGGCCGGCGTTTGAGAATACGCAGCGCCCCGCGGAACACCTGGCGTTCTTTGCGCTCCCAGTGAAAGCCGATGCCGATTGTCATGTCATCGAGCGCGAACGCGCATGAAGATATGTCGGCCGGCGATAGCGTGATTTCCGACGTGAAGCGATGGCGTCCCGGGCCATACTGCTTGCCCGAGGAGTCCGTGAAGGTCCCCGATAGCTCGACTTCCACAGAGGACCGTGCCTCCATCAATCCGACAGCAACGTTCATCGCACACCTTCCAACTCCGCGGCAACCTGGTTGAATTGATCGTCGGGAAGTGTCACCTCCCGGAAGATTGCCGCGATATCCTCGCCCGAGATTCGCTCGAAATCTTTTTCCAAAGGCACCACAAATATGCCGCACAGGTCGATCGACGCCGGGCTCACCGTCAACTCGCCGGTATGAAAAACCTGTGGGCGATGCTTGCCGCGCGGAAACAGGTATACCGTCCAACCGGCCCGGTCGTGGAACACAGCGATGTTGATCATGGGTTCCGGCGCTTTGCCCGTCACGGCAGACAACAATTCGATTGCGCGGTCCATCTGACCGATCAATCGAGATCGATCCGCGCCCCGGAAAACAAGCACGTTTCTCGCGTAGCCTGGGATTGCCGGACCGGGCTTCCCCCTCGTATCGATCTCGATTGGAAACAACTCCCGTGAACCGGACTGAAAGTGCAAGTGGTCCGGCGCAGAAGCTCCACATTCCGGCCCGTTATAGATGATGAAGGAGTCCGAGAGCGCTTTGGCAAGGTCGAGCATGTTCCCAAATTGGCCGGCGATCCGCTGCGCACCATGCTCGCGATGAACGATGGAGAGATGGCGGTTCACAATCGGAAATGGATTGCAGTACAGAATAAAGTCACCAAACGCGATCCCTTTTTCCTCCGGATCCTGGTTTTGAGGGCAAAGGAAACACGGACGCTTCAGGATAGATGCGCGATCTACAGCGGCCGTGGTGCTTTTCACGCGATGCGGAATGTGGCGGATGAAAACATCGAACCAGTCGATTCGGACGGGCCGCGTCTTCGCATGGGCAAGTCCTTCAATACCCTTTGCAAGCAATGGCCAGGATTGGATCTGTTGTTGAAACAGATCGTCTATTTCGCGAATCATTTAACGTGTCCTGTATTCCCCTCCTAGATTAGGAGGGGTGGCTGCGCCATCAATAGAATTGATCCGTTCCTTTGAAGGCGCAGACGGGGTGGTCGATCAATGTTGCGAAGCCACCTTATATCGGTTCGCTTCGCGGGCATCTATAAGGTCGCTTCGCGCCGTTGATCGACCACCCCGCCGCTCGCTTTCTAACGAACTATTAATCGCTCGCGGCACCCCTCCTAATCTAGGAGGGGAGTTCTTGCTCCAAACTACGAGCCTTAATTTCTGCGCTACGGATACCGTCCTTGTAGACATCGTAGCGATTGGCCGTCTCGAGAGGCAGCGCACTATCCGTGTTGCCTTCCCAGCGGCGGCAGAGATAAACCGATTCGTAGATGCGGCCGATCTCGTACTCGCGGCTGATGCGCAGCGCAACTGCGTAGTCTTCGCCGTAGCTGACATTCGGAAATTCGATTCGCCTCAATACAGAGGTGTCAAACGCCCGGGGAGCGCCGAGGCCGTTGATGCGAAGCGCATTGTTTCTACCGTTTTCGCGGGTCCACTCGCGATGGTCAATAACGCCCGGCGGGATCTGGTTCAGCGAAAAATCGACCATCGTGTACGATCCGACAACCATGGCATAGGGGCCGTGTTCGAGTTCACCGACAATCCGGGCAAGGACGCCATCATTGATATAAAGATCGTCGGAATCCAGCTGAACCGTATACCGGCCGCATTGTGGGGAGTGAATGGCCAGATTCCAGCAGCCGCCGATTCCGAGGTCGCGCCTTTCCGGGATGATATGCACAAGCCGGGAATCGTGGACGCCTCGCAGCATCTCCGTGGTGTTGTCTGTGGAGTGGTTATCGACCACGATCACATTGAAAGCAAAGTCGGTCTTCTGGCCAAGGGCACTCCGGACAGCATCCAGAACGGTTCGTTCGCGATTCCTTACGGGAACGACAACGCTGGCTTTCACAGGGAACTCCTCTGTTGCAAAGGGCACGGGTTGGAACATCGGTTGAAGGTATGCTCCGATCCGCTTCAGATGCTCCGTGGCGATGCGTTCCATCTCGATCTGATATTCACGGTTACGCGGATCCACATAATCGAACTGTTTCTGGCCGGACGTCCGGGAGTCCAGCACAGAGGCCGTGTATAGCGGTTCGGAAATCCTGACGATCGGATACTGTTCCGAAATCCGCAGACGAAGATCGTACAAGCCACCCCATTTCGCTTCGGATCCGAGGCCCACCTTCCGGGCTGCAGCCCGGGAAACCGCCACCACAGGACCGAAATCGAAATTGTCTCGAATACTGCCGATCTGATAATCGATGCGGCGATGGCCGGTCGCATCCGAATAGACCCACCCGGCGCGGCTCTCGCGACTTACCTGGGACATGCGCTCGAACATGAGAGGGCCCGGCTCAATGGTTACCCTGGGATCGCCGATGAACAGAACGTCCGAATCCGTACCATCGATGAGTTCACGAATGCTTGAGGAGGACTGGTCTGCAGGATAGACAATCTTCAACGTCGTTGCTCCTCTACAGGCCGGACCACGATGACGCCGGCCATTCGGTTGTTCTTGAGGAATTCATCCAGATCCTGTTCCACGACGCCGCTTCGGCTGCGAGACGCGTGGCGCATCCGAAGGCGGTCGCGGTCTCGTACGAGAATGCCGCAGTGAAAAACGTCGAGATGTGGCCGCGTCGACGCAAAGAAAATCAGATCTCCGGTTTTAACGTCAGCGGCCATACGGCGAATGAAGGACTTCGGCACGCACTTGAACCGCGCCCGGACCGGCGGCAAGCCAGGGACGACATCCAGGGTGCGCTCTTTAACGACCGGGGAAACCTTCGAAGAGATCGGGCGGACGGCGCCGCTCCGGGCATTGTTTCGAATCCAGCGGCTCATGTAATGGTTGCGCCGGTTCCACTCGATTCGGCCGTTATCGTAGCGGATGCGGCGCAGCGATTGAATGAAGCTGTCGGCACTCGAGGCCCGGGACAGCGCGAGCACTGTTTCTATGTAAGTTACACAGTCAAAATCGTCGAGCGAGGCTGTGAAAACTTCGGGTGTGGACGCCGAACCGATCAGGGGATTGATCTTATAGGGGCGTCCCAGAAAATGACGGGAGAGAAATTCGATTCGAGAGCCGGCAGAGCCGTTGGATTTGGCGTTCAAAAGGAGTTTTTCGACGCGCCGCCGGCTGAGACCTCGTGGTTGCGCGTGCTTCATCAGGTTTCATTTTAGCACGCGGAATGGAATCGCTCTGCTACGCGTGGCCCATCTCTGCCTGATTCAAGTCGATGAACTGTCCTTCCACATCGTTATCCTCGGGAAAAAAATCCACGACCAGCAGGTACATATCGCCGTCCGCAAACATATGGGCTAGTTTGGGGTCCGTGAGTCGGAACTGTTGATTGGATGCGTCGTACGCCACTTTGACGATAAACATTAACCAGATCTCCTTTCGATCCTACTCATCCTGGGGCAATTCCTCTGCCAGCGTCCGGCCGCAATGGCACGGCAATTGCACACTCTCTAGCGATGTTTGTAAGAGAATTTTTCTTTTCCTTTTCACTTCTGGCGTTCGCCGCCCTGCTGATGGTGGGTGGTATCGCTCTGTTGGTGGACGCATTACGTCGCCTGGCGAAGGACGTGTTTTCGGAATTGCGGCAGGCCCGGGTGGCGGTTAAGCCGGTTGTTCCAGTTCAACCGAAAAAAATCACAACCTTCGAGCAAGCAGCATAGTTGTGTCGTCCTGGTTGTCGAGATCGTAAGCCCAGTTGCGCACAGCGTCCGTCACGATCCGGATGATTTCGTCGAGGGGTTTTTCCGCGTGACGAACCAGGATCTCCGTCAAACGGTTCTCTCCGAACTGTTCGCCTTTCGCGTCCTCGGACTCTGTAATTCCGTCGGTGAATGCAGCCAGCAAGTCTCCATGCTGTAGCTCGATGAGGTCCTGCTGGTACGGAAAGTCCGGAACTATTCCCACGACCATGCCATTGGGCTCGAGCCGGATCGTTTTGCCACGGCGAACAAGGATTGGCGGCAAGTGGCCCGCGTTCGTATACAGAAGGCTTCCATTCTGATCGTCGTACACGCCGCAATAAAAGCTCGCGTACTTCTCAGCCGAGGTATTTTCGTAGAGCTGGCGGTTTAATCGCTCGACCAGCGTCGCCGTCGAGACCACTCCATTCGAGCTGAGTTTTAACTGCGCGTGAAGCGAAGACTGTATGGCGGCCATCAGCAGCGCGGCCGAGATCCCTTTTCCGGCGATATCGCCAATCACTAAAGCCGTCCAGCGTGGATCGAAGGGAATGAAGTCGTAGTAATCGCCGCTGACGACGCGCGCCGGATTGCACAGGCCTGTCAGTTCGAGCGTCTTCAGCTTGGGAATATCTTTCGGGAACAACTGCGATTGAACCTGGCGCGCAATTTCCAGCTCGGCCTCGAGTTTTTCTTTCTCTTTGACCTCCGCGATCAGGCGCTCGATATGTTCCGTCATGCTGTTGAAAGAAGTCGCGAGCTCGCTGAGCTGGTCCTTCGTGCGAACAGGAATGCGGTGTGAGAAGTCGCCGGTCTCGATCTTCCCGGTGCCCGCATAGATGTCGTGGATGGTTCCCGTGAGCGATCGCGTAAGCTTGACGCTCGAAATGACCGCGATCAACTCGACCACCAGGAATGTAGCGGCAAGAAACAGCATGAAATACACGGGGGCCGATGCGAAGGATCCCAGAGGACTCAAGACGCGGGTCAAAACGGCGGAGGGCCGGGAATGGAAACTCAGGAAGTGAGCGTCACTGCGACCGGTGTCCAAAGAGCGCATGTCCAGAGGCAGGCTCGACATCGCTTCGAGATCCCAGAATCCGCGTGAAGCTGGCCCAGGATTGACTCTTGTAGAATCCAAAGCCGGGATAAATTGTGCTCTTTCCGCTTCCAGGACGTCGCTTGCCCTGTACAAAGAGGCGATGGAAAGGCCCCGAACCAATTTCGCCAGGAATTCGTCATCGAACGGACTATAAGCAAAAACTTCCACCCGGCGCGCACCCGTCCCGAATTCGGCATGCGCAGTCATGAAATACGACGGAACATTTGTCCTGACGATCCCTTTACTGCCGGGCTTGCTCCAGGATGGAATCTCGCGAATCGGCCCCTGACCTCGGGCGGCCTGGTTTCCAGCTTGAATGACGGCCTGCCAGGAAAGTGCCTCATTCTGGACATGCGGCGTTCCTTCAAAAACTTCCAGCGCGCGCTGGCGAGCCGCAGCGGCCAGCTGTTCCTGGCGGCGGTCGAGTTCCGATTTATTGAGATAGCCGCCGGTTGCTCCGACAAATATGTAAAAGCCGAGCGCTGCAATCGTAAATATCAGTAAGGTCGGAAGCGCACCCACCAGGAAATAGGTCACCAGGAGCCGGTTTCGAACTCTCCAAACGACTTTGCGCATCAATGGAGGAACGAAACTGAAGGCAAGCAGCGTCAGCGAAACGACAAAGGCCGCCGTGAGAAGCTCTCCCCCCATGAGCGAATAGCCCGTCGCCGCCACCATAATGCCGTTGACCACGGCGACGCCGAATAAAACGAGCGTGATTCGCTGTAAACGAGTTAAACGGGAAAATCTGGTCACACTTAGATGTTAGCCCGGATGAAACCTGAAAACTAAACTAGCCGCGAATGACGCGAATTATGCCAAATGGGCGCGTTAAAAATCCTTTGATGCGCCCATTTGGCATAATTCGCGTCATTCGCGGCTAGTTTAGTTTTCAGGGTTTCATCCAACATTGCAGGTCGATTGGAATTCGCTTCATTGCCGCTATCTTAGTACAATCTGGGCCACCAATATCGGAGGAAGGCCATGAATAAGTCCCGAAAGTTTTCTGCTGGTCGCCGGAAGTTTTTGAAGGGAGCGGCCGTTGCCGGTGCAGCCACGCTGGCTGTGCCAACAGGAGTTGCTCAAAACCAATTAGCTCAGCCGCAACGGGCCACCGCGGCGCCCCTGACGGCGCCGGGCGCTGAAGCCGGGACGCCGCCGGAAGTCGATGTCTTAACCGCGGATCGATGCGGTTCGGACTTCATGGTCGACGTCATCAAATCGCTCGACATCGAATACTTCTGCTCGAATCCGGGGTCGAGTTTCCGGGCGCTGCACGAATCCGTGATCAATTACGGCGGCAATACCAAACCGGAGTTCATTACCTGCTGTCACGAGGAATCCTCGGTTGGGATGGCGCACGGGTACGCGAAGATCGAAGGCAAGCCTCTGGGAGTGCTCGCCCATGGAACCGTCGGCCTGCAGCACGCGTCAATGGCGATTTTCAACGCTTATTGCGACCGAGTTCCGATGTACATCATTGTCGGCAACACCATTGACGCCACCATGCGCCGGCCCGGCGTCGAGTGGGTCCATTCGGTTCAGGATGCGGCGGCGATGGTGCGCGATTACATCAAATGGGATGACCTCCCGATCTCCCTGCAGCATTTCGCCGAATCCGCAGTGCGCGCCTACAAGATCACGATGACTCCGCCCATGGGTCCGGTTCTGCTGGTTGCAGACAGCGAACTACAGGAGAGGCCCATCGAGGCAAGCGACAAACTGCGCCAGCTTCGACCGACGAAGAGTGCGCCCCCTCAGGGCGATTCAGGCGCGGTAGCCGAGGCGGCGCGCTATCTGGTTGCGGCAGAAAATCCGGTGATCATCGCCGATCGTGCAGCACGGACCCAGGCAGGCGTCAAATACCTGATCGAGCTTGCGGAGGCGCTGCAGGCGCCCGTTATCGATCAGGGCGGACGCATGAATTTCCCGTCTCAGCATCCGCTGAATCATTCGGACCGGGGACGCGCGGCAATCGCCGAAGCGGACGTCATCCTCGGACTCGAGCTCACGGACTTCTGGGGCGCCGTAAACGCCTTCCGCGATCAACTCCATCGCACCTCGCGGCCGATCACCAAGACCGGCGCGAAGCTGATCAGCATTTCAGCCAGCGATTTGTACACCAAGTCCAACTATCAGGACTTCCAGCGCTTCCCGGAAGTCGATATCAGTATGGCTGCGGACGCCGAAGCCACGCTGCCGGCATTGACGGAAGCCGTGAGACGTCTCATCACAGCGGACCGCCGCAATGCCTTTCAGGCGCGCGCGACTAAACTCGCCAACGCCAGACAAGCGGTGACGGAGCGAGTGCGCGCCGATGCGACCTACGGCTGGGACGCGAGCCCGATCAGCACGGCCCGGATGTCGGCCGAGCTGTGGGCACAAATCAAGAATGAAGATTGGTCGCTGGTCTCGCCGACCCTCGGCGGATGGCCGCAGCGTTTTTGGACGATCGATAAACATTACCAGTTCATCGGAGGGCCCGGAGCGTACGGTGTCGGCTATTGTGCGCCGGCCGCCACAGGCGCCGCGCTCGCCAACAAGAAATATGGCCGGCTGTCCGTCAACTTTCAGCCGGATGGCGACCTGATGTACGCACCGGGCGTCCTGTGGACTGCCGCGCATCATCGAATTCCACTGTTGAGCATCATGCACAACAACCGGGCCTATCACCAGGAAGTGATGCACCTGCAGCGGATGTCGAACCGGCATCAGCGAGGAATCGAACGGGCGGGCATCGGAACGACGCTTCAGGATCCCGACATCAACTACGCGCAGCTTGCAAAGAGTATGGGCTTGTATGCCGAGGGACCGATCGGGGATCCGAAAGATCTCGGGCCGGCGATCAAGCGGGCGATTGCCGCAGTCAAACGCGGAGAGCCTGCGCTTCTGGATGTCGTAACACAACCCCGCTAGCGATGGAGGGAATATGAAGATACTCAGCGCTTATCTGCTGCTGTTTCTCGCCGCGCAGAATCCGGCCCCCGGTAATGCTCCCCGCGGGAATGCCGAAAACGGCAAGACGCTGTTCATGAAGATCGGCTGCTACGAATGCCACGGACGCGAAGGACAAGGCGCGGCGGCCACCGGCCCTCGATTGGGCCCGAACCCGATCGCATACAACCGATTCATCGCCTATATTCGCAAGCCGACGGGCGATATGCCTCCCTATACAGCCAAAGTCGTTACCGATCAGCAGGCCGGGGATATATACGCATATCTCCAGTCGCTGCCGCGGCCGCCTGCGGCGGACAGCATCCCACTGTTGAAGTAGGGAAATGGGATCGTAGCCGCGGATTTCACGGATTACGCGGATGGCGCGCAATTAAACCGTTTGATGCGCGCCATCCGCGTAATCCGTGAAATCCGCGGCTCGACATTGGACCGCAATCCAAACCCACGGCTCGCGCCGCCAGGATGAAGTATCCGCCCTGAATGCTGCCGTTTCGAAAAGCCGTAATTGCCTGAGCCTCCGGCGGCGCGCTGGCGAAGACATCGCGCAGGCGGTTTTCCGGCGGCATCTTTTCGTAGAACCGCAGGTCGTACGCAACGATTGCGGTTACTGGAGCCGTCATCGTTTTTTCAACATTCCGCGGACCCAGGGCCGGCTTCAGACGCTCTTTCGCTTCAGGGGTGCGCAAAAACAGAATTCGTATCGGGCTGCAGTCTGCACTTGTGGGTGCCCATTTCATAACATCGTAAAGCTTACGCAGCAAATCATCAGGAACCGGTTTCGGCAGCCAGGCGCGGTGCGTTCGCGCCTGGCGGAACAGGATGTCTAACGCTTCATCATTCAATGGTTGCCCCATTTCTCTCTCCTCAAGTTTGTAGATTCTACGCTACCCATGACAGAATGAATTCGCGAAAAGCCCGGGGGGTCAATGAAAAGATGCCAATACTTATCGATCGTCGTCGGTCTGACGCTGGTCCTTTGTTTCGATGCGGCTGCACAGTCGATTCCAGCCCAGCTCACCGACCAGGAATTTTGGAAACTCAGCACAGAATCCTCAGAGCCCGATGGCCGGTTCCGATCGGATAACCTGCTTTCGAACGAAAACTGGTTTCAGTACGTGATTCCGGAACTCAACCAGACTGCGAAGCAAGGTCGCGTTTACATGGGTGTTGGCCCGGAACAGAACTTTACATACATGGCGGCCCTCAAACCGAAGATGGCTTTCATCATCGACATCCGGCGGGGCAATCTCGATCTGCAGTTGATGTACAAAGCGCTTTTCGAACTGTCGAAGGATCGCGCCGAATTCGTCTCACGCCTGTTCTCCAAGCCACAGCCTGACGGGCTCGGCCCGGAGTCCACGCCCCTGCAGATCTTTGGAGCCTATTCCAAAGTTCCCGCCAGTGAGGCGCTCTATAAGGAAAATCTCAAGGCGATTCAGGATCACCTCGTTCAAAAACACGCTTTTCCGCTCGCAGCCGGCGATCTGGAAGGCATCGATTACGTCTTCAGCTCGTTTTACAGATATGGGCCCGACATCAACTATTCTTCGACCCAGGGCGGTGGCGGATTCGGCCGTGTTACGTACGAGGAACTCATGGTCGCGACCGATGAAATGGGCCAGGCGCGGAGCTATCTCGCCAACGAGGAGAATTTCGCATTTTTGAAGAACTTGCAGACAAAGAACCTGGTGATACCCGTCATCGGCAACTTCGGCGGATCCAAGGCAATTCGCGCAGTCGCGGCCTATCTCAAAGGCATCGACGCAACAGTGTCGGCCTTCTACCTGTCCAACGTCGAGCAATACCTTCGCCAGGACGGCATTCTTCGCTACTTCTGCGCCAACGCCGCTGCGCTGCCGCTGGATCAGACGAGCACGTTCATTCGCTCCGTTCGCGGCGGCCGATACGGTGGGGGCACGGGACTGAATTCCGACCTGGGAAATATGACGAGCGAGTTGAAGGGCTGTTCCGATATCCGGTAATTCGGGGGCAGAGCTCAGGCGGGGGTGTTCCCCTCCTGGGACAGGAGGGGTGGACGCGCCATCAAGAAAATGCCGCGAAGCTTCCTTTGAAAGGCGCGGACGGGGTGGTCAGTTCGGCGAAACACTTCGTGTGAGCGACCACCCCGTCTGCGCCGCTTCGGAACGGGATCTTTTTCTTAATGGCGCAGCCACCCCTCCTGTTCCAGGAGGGGAACACCCTCGCCTGATGCTCTTAGCCACAGGCGCCCTTGTTTGAGCATTGAATCCTCCACGGAAACGGCATGTTACCATTCGTCGCGTGGGATGATTTGTGGCTATATGCCACATCAGGTGTGGCGCTTTGCGAGTGGCCTACCGCGTCTAACGGTAACCCATCCAGTCAATCGGGGTTTCTTCGAACGTTGTGCCGTCGATTATTGGCTTGAGATCGGTATCGAGTAATCCATCGAGCATGTCGAAAAAAGACTCCGCGAAGCTGCGAATGTCGGGCTTGGGATCACGATATGTAAAGTACTTCGTCAGCTCGGGACGTCCGTGCAGCTTGAGGAAATCTTCGAGGTCGAGCTTGCGGTTGGCCTTGTTTACGAGCGTAACAACAAAGCCCCCATTTAATCGTGTGCCGGCGGAGGAAAACGACACATGAATCTGCAGGCCCGTTTGTCTGTTCAAGAAGGAAAAAACCGGGAATCGCCCCAGCCTGGGAGAACCCTCGAGTTTTGTGCCGGTGAATTCAAACCCGCGAGCTTCAAAGCCGGCCGCACGCTCCCTCACTACTTCACTTACGATCGCATCATCTCCGGTGAGAGTCACCTCAGGCTGCTCCATTTATCTTGCTCCCGCGGCAGCGGCGTCGCCGAACAGGATCTGTTTTTCCATTTCATAGAACGGGCTGGGTGAGCGTCCGCCGGGGTTACCGACGTCCACCACGGTATAGCCTTGTTCTCCGAGCTTCCTTGCCCACGCCTGATTCTCTTCGAACATTTGTGAGTTTCGTACGACGTCTTCTGGAATTGGGTTCGGCGCGTACTTTTTCCTCAACATATTCCATTCCGCCTGCGCGCCGGACGAAATTTTGTCTCCCCCAAATGTTTCAACATTGTAACCCGCTTCCTGTAAACCTTTCGTATAGGGCTGGACCGCATCGTCCATGCTCCGTCCGATAACAGCAACCTTGTCGTTGGCCCCGGGTCGTGCGTTGCATTCCAGGCATCCGCGAGCACCAGATAGTCGGCGCCGATCAGGCGCAGGCGTCCGTTCGGCAGCGGTTCGTAGATCACAAAGCGTCCTGCCTGGTGAGCAGGTCGATGCCGCTCTGCGTGCG
>WNFO01002088.1_pt1 | contig 19234 bp, 16 predicted proteins | sample 5400251 | NCBI WGS metagenome assembly WNFO01 (sample SAMN13153354, study PRJNA577476) | soil metagenome | isolation source: 100 cm saprolite under Madrone tree | place: USA:California | collected 2016-06-14
CCGGCCGACGTGGCTCAGACAGCCTTGCCGCTGGCATCCACCGACGTATCGCTGATCGCGCTTTTCTTTCAGGCTCACTGGATCGTGAAAGCGGTCATGCTGGGGTTGCTGGCCTGTTCGGTCTGGGTATGGGCGATCGCGATCGACAAGACCTTCCTGTATGCCCGTACCAAGCGCGCCATGGATCGCTTCGAACAGGCGTTCTGGTCGGGGCAGTCGATCGAGGAGCTTTATCGCTCGCTCTCCGCCAAGCCGACGCAATCGATGGCGGCCTGCTTCGTCGCGGCGATGCGCGAATGGAAACGGTCGTTCGAAAGCCAGGCGCGCTCTTTCGCCGGGCTTCAGATGCGGATCGAAAAGGTCATGAATGTCTCCATCGCCCGGGAAATCGAGCGGCTGGAACGCCGCCTGCTGGTGCTGGCGACGGTCGGTTCGGCGGGCCCGTTCGTCGGCCTGTTCGGCACCGTCTGGGGCATCATGTCGAGCTTCCAGTCGATCGCGGCCTCGAAGAACACCTCGCTCGCGGTGGTGGCCCCGGGCATCGCGGAGGCGCTGTTTGCCACGGCAATCGGCCTTATCGCTGCCATTCCGGCGACTATCTTCTACAATAAGTTCACCTCCGAGGTGAATCGGCAGGCCCAGCGGCTGGAAGGGTTCGCCGACGAATTTTCAGCGATCCTGTCGCGCCAGATCGACGAACGGGCGTGAGGCGCGCTATGTTATGAGCGCATCGTGATGAGGAACGTATCATGGCGATGAACATGGCAGGCTCGCCGGGCGGCGGACGCCGCGGCCGGCGTCGCGCGGTGATGGCGGAGATCAACGTTACGCCGATGGTGGACGTAATGCTGGTGTTGCTGATCATCTTCATGGTGTCGGCGCCGCTGTTGACGGTCGGCGTGCCGCTCGATCTGCCGCAGACCCAGGCCAAGAGCCTGGAGCAGGACAAGACCCCGCTGCAGCTTTCAGTCGATGTTCAGGGAAAGGTGTTTATCAACGACACCGAAGTGGCCATGAACGAGCTGATACCGAAATTAAGGGCGATCACGGACGCCCGAGGCGGCATGGAAGAGCGTATATTCATGCGGGCGGACAAGAAGGCGGATTACGGAACCGTGGCGAGGGTCATGGGGCAGCTGTCGGGCGCGGGGTTCAAGCGGCTGGCGCTGGTCACCGAGGTGGAGCAGGGGTCCTAGGGGTGAACGTCGACAAGACACTGGTGGCGTCCGTGGCCCTGCACGTCCTCGTGATCGGGTGGGGACTGGCGTCGTTCTCATCCAAGGCGTTCGAATCGATGCCGGAAGAATCCTTGCCGGTCGATATCATTTCGTCGGATCAGCTCGCCAAGGTCATGGCCGGCGTGAAAACCGGCAAGAAAGAAAATCCGAAGCCGGTGGTGGAAAAAGTCGCCGAGGCCAAACCGGTCGAAGACGCCGTCGGCAAGATCACCGAGAAGCCGCCGGTCGTGACGGAAACGGCTCCGCCGCCGCAGCCGAAACCGGAGGAAAAGCCGGTCGAGAAAAAGCCCGATCCGCCGAAGCCGGTCGCCGAGGCAAAGCCCAAGGAAGAGCCGAAGCCGATCGAGAAGAAGCCGGATCCGCCCAAGGTCGATCCGATCGCGGAAGCTTTGAAGAAGGAAGAGAAGAAGCCGCCGCCGAAGCCGCCGGTCCAGGCGGCGACACCACCGCCGCAGCCGTCGAAGCCGAAGACCGAGCGGACCTTCGATCAGTCGAAGATCGCGGCCCTGCTCGACAAGCGCGACCCGACCCGGCAGGCCGTGACCGGCGACACGCTGAACTCCAATGCCGCGCTGGGTCTGGCCAAGGGCAAAGCCGCGGACAACTCAGCGACGTGGGGCGCGCTATTCCAGTCGCAGGTCGAGCGCTGCTGGAAGAAGCCCTATGGCGGTATCGAGGCTCAGAAATCCGAGGCAGCTTTCGCCATCAAGCTGAAGCGCGACGGCACGCTTGAGGGGATGCCGGTTCCGGAAGGCACACCGGCCACGCCGTATCTTCGCGTCTATCAGGAGAGCGCCTTGCGCGCGATCATCGAATGCCAGCCGTATAATTTGCCCGCCGCCTATTTCGACGAATGGAAATATTTTGCGCCGGTGTTTACCGAACGAAAGACGTGAAGGTGATTGCTCTCCGGCGATCGCAGACATGAAGCAAAGCGCGTAACAAAATGACCGACAAAGATGGATTGCACGACATGCCGCTCCGCCCGAGCCGCCGGCAGGTTATTTCCGGGATGGCGTCGCTTGGTGTGCTGACCGGCGGAGCTGCACGCAGCGCCTTCGGGCAGGCGCCGAAGCGGGTCATTATCCCCGAGGGCGACTTTGCGCCGCTTCCGATCGCGATTCCGAATTTTGTGGCGGGAACGCCGGGGGACGGCGAGGTCGGCGTCAGCGTGGCCCAGGTCATTACCAACAACCTCAAGCGTTGCGGACTGTTCGCGCCGATCGATCCGGCGGCCTTCATTGAAAAGATCAACGACATCGACAAGGCGCCGCAATTCCAGAACTGGAAGACCATCAACGCGCAGGCCCTGGTGACCGGCCGGATGACCCTCCAGGCCGATCGACGTCTGAAGGCGGAATTCCGTCTCTGGGACGTGAACACGGGGCAGCAACTCGCCGGCCAGCAATACTTCACGTCTCCGGAATACTCGCGGCGGATTGCACACATCATTTCCGACCAGATCTACGAGCGCCTGACCGGCGAGAAGGGCTATTTCGACAGCCGCGTGGTGTTCGTCGATGAGACCGGATCCAAGGAGCGGCGCGTCAAGCGCCTGGCGCTGATGGATCAGGATGGCTTCAATGTGCGTTACCTGACCAAGGGCGCGGATCTGGTGCTGACGCCGCGGTTCTCTCCCGCGCGCGACGAGCAGTTGATCACCTACATGGAATTCGGCCAGGGAGACCCGCGCGTCTACTTGTACAGAATCGAGACCGGCGAACGCGAAATCGTCGGCAATTTTCCCGGCATGTCGTTCTCGCCGCGTTTCTCGCCGGATGGCCAGCGCGTGATCATGAGCTTGCAGCAGGGCGGCAATTCGAACCTGTTCGTGATGGATCTGCGTTCGAAGTCGACCACGCGCCTGACCGACACTCCGGCGATCGATACCTCGCCGTCCTATGCGCCCGATGGGGCTCGCATATGTTTCGAATCCGACCGCGGTGGCAAGCCGCAGATCTATGTGATGCCGGCGACCGGCGGGTCCGCGCAACGCATATCCTTTGGCGAAGGCAGCTATTCCACCCCGGTCTGGTCGCCGCGCGGCGACTACATCGCCTTCACCAAGCAGGGCGGCGGACAGTTTGCCATCGGCATCATGAAGCCCGACGGCTCCGGCGAACGGATACTGACGTCCGGCTTTCATAATGAAGGCCCAACCTTTGCGCCGAATGGCCGGGTCTTGATGTTCTTCCGCGACCCCGGCGGCAATGCCGGACCCTCGCTGTTCACCGTGGATATTTCCGGACGTAACGAACAGCGGGTTCCAACCCCCGGATTTGCGTCCGATCCGGCATGGTCGCCGCTGCTATCGTAGCATCGGCGCTTTGGGGACGGTGGTGGCAATGCCGCGACCGGCAAGCCTTGCCTAGCATGCTGATTTGCCGAGCAGATTCGGTTTCTCCGGACGGAAAACAACTTCCCGGTAACGATGTTCCCTCAGAAAGACTTCATCTGCGGAAGGTAGAACTACGCACGCCAAGAGGACGTGCGCGAAACCTGATGCAGCTTGCAAGCGAAACCAGAGACTCCGAGCAGAAGATTTCGTCGTCGATTTACGTGGCGCTGATCGATTCGCTTTTCCAAAATCCGGCGCCGTTGTTCGCGGGCGCCGTCCTGGTTGCCGTTGCGGCGGTCATGACCGCCCTGAAGACCCAGGAAAATCTACTCTGGCCATGCGCTGCGTTTCTGATCGTGTCCGGCGCTGCCCGTGCGGTCGATATGTATCGGTACAGCACGCGCAAATCCGCTCTGACCGCCGAAGAGGCCGCACGTTGGGAGGTGCGCTATCAGATCGGGGCGATGGTCTATGCCGTTGCACTTGGAACCTGGTGCTCGGTCGCTCTGCTAAGCAGCAATGATGCCGTGGCCCACATGATTTGCCTGTCTGTCACCACCGGCTATGTGGCAGCAGGTGCGGGCCGGACCTATGGAAGGCCGTGGATATTCCATGTGCAGATTGCACTCGCCTGCGGTCCGACTGCGATCGCACTGGCGCTCCATGGCACACCCTATTACGTCGGGATCGCGTGCGTCAGCGCGGTGTTCTTTCTGGCACTGAAGCAGATCTCGACCAATTTGCAGAGGATTTTCGTTCAGGCACTGGTAGCGCGGGAGCGCGAGGCGGCGCTGGCCGGTCAGTTCGACACCGCGCTGAACAATATGCCTCACGGCCTTTGCATGTTCGCCGCGGATGGAAGTCTTGCGGTCATGAATCATCGTTTCAGCGAGATGATGAACCTGTCGGACGATCTCGTGCATCGTGGCGCCGGCGCGCCGGACATCGTCGCCGCCTGTATCAGCGCCGGATCGATCTCGACTGCCAGCGGAACGATAATCCTGTCGGAAATCGAAAATTCGCAGGCGAGGGATCTCATCACCACCGATCCGGATATTGCGAGAGCGCGGTCACTGTCATGGACGTTTCAGCCGATGGCCGGCGGCGGCGCCGTCGTGCTGGTCGAAGACATCACCGAACGTCGGAACGCGGAAGCCAGAATCACTCACCTGGCGCGTTACGACGAACTCACGGCGCTTCCCAACCGGGTCAATTTCCGCGACGAGATCGAGCGTCTTCTGGCGGTTCCGCACCATGACGAGCGGCTGTCGGCATTGCTGTTCGTCGATCTCGATCAGTTCAAGCAGGTCAACGACACCTTGGGTCACCCTTGCGGTGACCAGCTGTTATGCGCCGTCTCCGGCAGGTTGCGCGAAATGCTGCGCCCGGAGGATTTCGTGGCGCGGTTCGGCGGCGACGAATTCGTGGTGTTCCAGCAGAACATCGCATCCAACGAGGATGCCGCGGGCCTCGCCCGGCGCATCGTCGATCGCCTCAGCGAGCGCTACAAGATCGACAATCATCTGGTCGAGATCGGCGCCAGCGTCGGCATTGCCATGACTTCGCCCGCGGGCATCAGCGCCGATACGCTGTTGAAGAACGCCGACATGGCGCTCTATCGCGCCAAGGCGGACGGTCGCGGAACCTTCTGCTTCTTCCGCGACGAGATGGCGCAAACCGTCGAGGCTCGCCGCATTCTGGAGCTGGATCTGCGCAAGGCGCTTGCTCACGAGGAATTCGAGTTGTTCTATCAACCGCTCGTCAATCTCAAATCCGGGCGAATAGCGACCTGCGAAGCGCTGCTGCGATGGAATCATCCGGCGCGGGGCACGGTCTCTCCGATCGACATCATTCCGGTCGCCGAGGACATGGGGCTCATCGTCGATCTTGGCCGCTGGATCCTGCGCAAGGCCTGCATGGAGTGCATGAAATGGCCGGAAGGCGTCAGCGTTGCGGTCAATTTTTCGCCGCAGCAGTTCCATCAGCGCGATGTGCTGAGCGAGGTTCGCTACGCGCTCGAGGTCTCCGGATTGCCCGCGCACCGCCTCGAAATCGAGATCACCGAATCGTCGCTGTTGCGCAACACACAATTGACCCACGATGTGCTGTCGCAGTTGCACATGATCGGTGTGCGGATATCGCTGGATGACTTCGGCACCGGCTATTCGAGCCTGAGCTATCTGCACAACTTCCCGCTGCAGAAAGTGAAGATCGATCGTTCCTTCCTGGAAGGAATCGACAGCGATCGTCCGCTGACGCTGCTGCGCGGCGTGGCGCGGCTCAGTGCCGATCTCGGAATGTCGGTTGTGGTGGAAGGCATCGAGACCAACGAGCAACTGGAACTGATCAGCGCCGACGGCACGGTGACCGAGGCGCAGGGCTATCTGTTCAGCCGGCCGGTGCCGGCGGTACGCGTTCGCCAGTTGCTGAATGCTTCGCACGGCCGGCGCCTGCCGGACGACAAGATGCTCGCGGTGGCATCGCGATCGATCGCCTAAAAAACTCCGACAACTCGCTGATGGATTTTTTTCTCTCGCGATGCGCCGTGCGGCGCGGTGTTCGATCTGAGCTGTTCGGATTAACTCTAATACGGCGATCCCTTTGCATCCTCGTTAAGAAGCTGTTAATCTTTTTTCCGCCCGCATAAGTTGTCCAACCGCAGAAGTTGTTGAAAAATTGTATGGAGTATCGCATGAGGCCAGCAGCCGAGCCGACTACCGCGGTTCGTGGACGGAGTTCGGACCTGCTGGACCAAGTCGATTATCGTCTGGCACAGACCCCTCAGGAAAAAGAAGAGATCTATCATCTTCGCTACCGGGCCTATCTGCGCGAGGGTGCCATCCGGCCCTCGGACGACGAGCGCGTGACCGATCAATATGACGAGGCCCCCAACGCCTGGACATTCGGCGTCTATTTTCAGGATGTGCTGCACAGCTCAATACGTGTGAGCGTACTGACGTCGGAGTGGCGGATGTCGCCGTCTGTTGAACTGTTTGGCGATGTTCTTCACCCCGAGTTGGATAAGGGGCAGGTCTTCATTGATTCAACTCGTTTCGTCGCGGACCCCGAAAAGGCGAGAAATCTCCCGGAGCTTCCATATGTGACGGTTCGGCTGGGTTCGATGGCCGGCGTTCATTTCGGTGCTGACTACGGATTGGCCATTGTTCGTCCCGAGCATCAGGCGTTCTACCGCCGCGTGTTCCTGCAGGAAACCTGGTGTGAGCCTCGATTGTACCCTGGCCTCGTGAAGCCGGTTGGATTGATGGCTGCGCACTTGCCGACGGTACGCGAAAAGGTCCTGGTCCGTTTTCCGTTTCTGCGCTCAAGCGCGTTCGAACGGCGGATGTTGTTTCAGCGTAAAGGCGAGCATCATTCGTCACCGGCCGCGATCCTGTCCCCGGTCGAGCACACATCGATAGTCCCGCAGTCTTGATCCATAGGAACCTCGGGGGCGTGAACTCCGGGACCGGTTCCCGCATGCCGAGCGCCGATTTTCGTGCACTGGCCTCATGACGTGGACGAGAGCCTTTTCCGTTTCGATCGAATCGAAACGGAGCTCTAGATTGCTGGTTTGACACGTTTCTTGACGCGAACCTGTCCCCACTTCGCTTGAAAACGCTCTACCGCAGGCCGAAAACGGGTTGTCCCGGCTGCACAGCCGTGCCTTCACCGTCGCGCCACATTTACAAACCATTAACTATCGCGTTTGCTTTTCCCCGTTTGCTGGCATTTGGTCGGTTCTGGCAACACCTCATCAAGGTTGACGGAACGTTCGCTTAACCATCGCCCTGTAGACCGGAAACAGTCGAAAAACGTGAGCGTGGAGGCTCCCGAATGAAACATCAGATGCGAATCCTTCAGGGGTTGAAGCTGGCCGCGGTGCTCGCGGTGGCGCTGTCGATGGGCGCCTGCGCGAACAAGAACCTTGGTGCCGACGGCGCCATGGCAAATGCCGCGACCCCCGGCAGCCAGCAGGATTTCGTGGTCAATGTCGGCGACCGCGTGTTCTTCGAGAGCGACCAGACCGATTTGACGCCGCAAGCGATCGCGACCCTGGAAAAGCAGGCGCAATGGCTGCAGAGCTACAATCGCTATTCCTTCACCATTGAAGGTCACGCGGATGAGCGCGGTACCCGCGAATACAACATCGCGCTGGGGGCGCGGCGTGCCCAGTCGGTTCGTACCTACCTGGCATCGCGCGGCATTGATCCCGGCCGGATGCGGACGATTTCCTACGGCAAGGAACGACCGGTTGCGGTGTGCAACGACATCTCGTGCTGGTCGCAGAATCGCCGCGCCGTGACGGTCTTGAACGCCAGCTCTTAAAGCGTTCGCCCTCCGCAGAGTTCGTCGCCGGCGCCTTCGGGCGCCGGTTTTGTTTTAGCGGTTTGCTTGTTTGTCAGCGCTGCTCGATGAAGGTCCGAATCACCGCCATGGCGCGTTCGGGGGCGTCGGGGACCACGGCGTGCCTGCAATTGGCAAATCGCTCGAACTGCACCAGATGCGCCGGGAGCGCGGCTGCGATATCCGCCTGGCTCTCGATCGGATGAATCGGATCGTCCTCTCCGCCGAGCACGAGGGTCGGACACTGGATGCGGCCAAGATCCGGGAACATGTTGAACGTGTCGCTTTCGCCGCCGGGTTTCGTAAACCATTGCAGCACCTCGGACCGGCTGATCGCACGGCGTGCCATATCTGGATCGCGCGGAGTGCGCGTGTAGAGCGGAAAGGCCAATCGTCGCCACGCATCGAGCGAGGCCTGGTCCGGATGACCCTGAACCTCGAGGAAGCGGCGGCGCGCCAGGGCGCCGACTTCCGGGCCGCCAAATCGTTCAAACAATGCCACGCGGCGGTCCCGGTACGTGCCTCCGGCGGCTGCGGTGCTGATGAGCACGAGCTTGGAGGGATGGGCCGGATGGCGGGTGGCGTAAGCCAGCGCGACCATGCCGCCGAACGATGCGCCAAGGACGATCGGGTTGACGATGCCGAGGACGTCGCAGAAGGCGCGCACGTCATCGCCCCACTGCGCCAGGTTCCAGGCCTCTGATGGACCATCCTCGCTTCGACCATTGCCCCGGTGGTCCAGAAAAATGACCTGGGCGATGTCCGCCAGGGCCGAATAGGCGGGTCTGTAGATCGAGTGGTCGAAGCCGGGGCCGCCGTGAAGCAGCAGCAATGTCGGCTTTTCCCTCATGACGGGACCGTCCGGCACCAGCCTGGCGCCCTCGACGTCGAAAAACAGCCGCACCCCGTTGACGCGTACATGCATTGGCCCAGTCTCTACTCTGAACACGTCTCCGTGCGAATCGGCGCTCGATCAAGCGGCTTGATTGTTTCGGCGGGAACACTAGACCATGCGGCAGGAGACGGGCGCCGGATGTGGAAAACCAGTCACATTTTTGGCGTACTCCATCACTCAATGTGATCCGCTTTCGATGTCGCCGATTTCGTCGTCAGGGCCAAATGTCATCCAGATTTCATAGAATTGCGCGCGCCGCGGCCATCTCCGCGATGCTGGCGCTGTCCTCGCAGGTATCGGCGCAATCCGATGACCCGGAAATGCGAATTCAGCAGCTTGAGAATCAGCTGCGGCAACTCACCGGCCAGAACGAGGAGTTGCAATACCGCAACCGGCAGCTCGAAGATCGCCTGAGGTCGCTTCAGGGTGGCGCGCCAGCCGCCCCCGGCGGTCAGGCCGCTGTCGCCCAGCCCAACATCGCCGCGGCTCCTCCGATGCAGCCGAACCCGGCCTATCGGCAGCCACCGGCCCAGCCGGGGTATGACCCGCAGAGCGCCGCTCAGGCGCCGATCGTCATGGAACCAGCGGGAGCGCCACAGGGAGTTCCGCCGGCCCAGGGCCGACGCCGGGGCGACGCCTTCGATCCCAGCCAGAGTCCGACTGCGCCCGGCGCGCCACGTGCACTCGGCGGCGGTCAATTGGCGATCCCGGCCGAAGCGCCAATCGGCGCTCCGGGCGGACGCGGAGCAGGCGAGCCGCTCGATCTCGCCAACACGGCTCCGCGCAATCCGGCCGCGGCACCGCCGTCATCGCCACGAGGCCCCGGCGCAAGCGCGGCGCTCACCACGTTGCCGCCATCGGCCACGCCCAAGGATGAGTTCGATCTCGGCATCGGCTACATGCAGCGCAAGGACTACGCGCTGGCCGAAGAGACCATGCGCAACTTCGCGCAAAAATACCCCAGCGATCCCTTGACCGCGGATTCGCAATACTGGCTCGGCGAAAGTTTTTTCCAGCGTCAGCTCTATCGTGACGCCGCGGAATCCTTCCTCGCGGTGACCACCAAATTCGATAAATCGGCGAAAGCCCCGGACGCATTGCTGCGGCTCGGACAATCGCTGGCGGCGCTGAAAGAGAAGGAGGCCGCCTGTGCGGCGCTTGGCGAGGTGACGCGGAAATATCCCCGCGCCTCGGGCGGCGTCAAGGCGGCCGTGGACCGTGAGCAAAAGCGGGTCAAGTGCTAACGCATGATCCGCCAAAGCATGCCCTCGGGCTTGACCCGAGGGTGTGAGCGGTCTTGCAATGAGGCATGCGCACCGACGACGACCATTCCCCGATCTCGGCACAAAATGCGAAACGTCTGTTCGCGGACTGGAAGGCCGCTCCCGCGATCGTCCTCGCCGTTTCAGGCGGACCGGATTCGATCGCATTGATGTGGCTGGCGGCCCGCTGGCGCAGCACGTTGGCGCGCGGTCCGCGCCTCATCGCCGTCACGGTCGACCATGGCTTGCGCGCGGAGGCAGCGGCCGAGGCGCGCGACGTCAAGCGCCTGGCGCGCACGCTTGACCTGCCGCATCGCACGATGCGCTGGACCGGCGAGAAGCCCAAAACCGGATTGCCGGCCGCGGCGCGCACCGCGCGATATCGTCTGCTGGCACAGGCGGCACGCGCCAGCGGTGCCACGCATATCCTCACCGCGCATACCCGTGACGATCAAGCCGAGACGCTGCTGATGCGTCTATTGCGCGGCAGTGGCATCGGTGGTCTCGCCGCGATGGCGCGAGAGTCCGAGCGCGATGGCGTGCTCCTGGCACGCCCGTTTCTGCACGTTTCGAAATCGCAGCTGGTGGCGACCCTCAAGAAAGCAAAGATCGGCTTCGCCGACGACCCGACCAACCGCGACACGAATTTTACCCGGCCTCGTCTGCGCGAGATCATGCCGGTTCTTGCCGCGGAAGGCGGCGATGCGCGCAGTCTGGCGCGGCTGGCGTCGCGGCTTGCCCGGGCTAACCAGGCTGTGGAAGTTCTGGTCGACGGCGCCGAGCGCTATCTCGCGCTGAGGGATCGCGAGGCCCCGCGTGCGGGATTCGAGGCCAATGCTTTCGACGCCAGTGCTTTCGATGCCAGTACTTTCGAAGCCAGGACTTTCGACGCCAGTGCCTTTGCCGCCATGCCGGAGGAAATCCGCCTGCGATTGCTCAAGCGCGCGATCGATCGGTTCGGTCATGAGGGGCCGGCGGAACTTGGCAAGGTTGAAGCCTTGCTGGCGGCATTGGACCAGGCCGGTGCGAAAAAGGGCAAAGAGCGCCGGCCCAGGCTGAAACAGACCCTTGCTGGTGCGCTGGTAAGCCTGACCAACGGCCGAATCCGCGTCGAGCCGGCGCCGCCCCGCCGTGGCCGGGCAGATTGAAGCGGGAATCGAACACTGGCGTCGTGGTGTTATTCCATCGTGCCGTCTTAACCACTGCGGAAAACGCTCATTTCAGCGGCATTATTTGCGCGGGAATCGCTCCAATATGCGCTAAATAGTCCTAAGTGGTTCCCTTGGCAGCGACCGAGGCCGCACCTAGATTGTATGCAGTCGACCGAGGGCTTCCCTCGTGCCTACCTTAAGACACTACCCAAGGACATAAGGCCGCGATCCGCGCGACCACGAAGGAAGATCGATGAACGCCAATCTGCGCAATTTCGCCCTCTGGGTCATTATTGTCTTGCTGTTGTTGGCACTTTTCACGCTCTTCCAGAACCCTGGTCAGCGCGCCTCCTCGCAGGACATCTCGTTCTCGCAGCTTTTGACCGAGGTCGATCAGAATCACGTTCGCGACGTCGTCATCCAGGGACCGGAAATCCACGGTACCTTCACCAATGGCTCCAGCTTCCAGACCTACGCCCCGAACGACCCGACGCTGGTCTCGCGCCTGTATAACGGCAAGGTCTCGATTACCGCGAAGCCGCCGGGCGACAACGTGCCGTGGTTCGTGTCGCTCTTGGTCTCATGGTTGCCGTTCATTGCGCTGATCGGGGTATGGATCTTCCTGTCCCGGCAGATGCAGGGCGGCGCCGGCAAGGCGATGGGCTTCGGTAAGTCGCGCGCCAAGATGCTGACCGAGGCGCATGGCCGGGTGACGTTCGAGGATGTCGCCGGCGTCGATGAAGCCAAACAGGATCTGCAGGAGATCGTCGAGTTTCTGCGCGACCCCGGCAAGTATCAACGGCTCGGCGGACGGATTCCGCGCGGCGTGCTGCTGGTCGGCCCCCCCGGCACCGGCAAGACGCTGATCGCGCGCGCGGTAGCGGGCGAGGCCAACGTTCCGTTCTTCACGATCTCGGGTTCGGACTTCGTCGAGATGTTCGTCGGCGTCGGCGCCTCTCGCGTCAGGGATATGTTCGAACAGGCCAAGAAGAATGCGCCCTGCATCATCTTCATCGACGAAATCGACGCGGTCGGCCGTCATCGCGGCGCCGGCCTCGGCGGCGGCAATGACGAGCGCGAGCAGACGCTGAACCAGTTGCTGGTCGAGATGGACGGCTTCGAGGCCAATGAAGGCGTGATCCTGATCGCGGCGACCAACCGGCCCGACGTGCTCGATCCGGCGCTGCTGCGCCCGGGCAGGTTCGACCGCCAGGTGGTGGTGCCGAATCCGGATGTCGTCGGCCGCGAACAGATCCTCAAGGTGCACGTCCGCAAGGTGCCGTTGGCGCCGGATATCAACCTCAAGACCATTGCCCGCGGTACTCCCGGGTTTTCGGGTGCCGACCTGATGAACCTTGTCAACGAGGCGGCGCTGACGGCGGCGCGGCGTAACAAGCGCATGGTCACCCAGTCCGAGTTCGAAGAGGCCAAGGACAAGGTGATGATGGGCGCCGAGCGCAAGTCGCTGGTCATGACCGAGGAAGAGAAGATGCTGACCGCCTATCACGAAGGCGGCCACGCCATTGTCGGCCTCAACGTGATTGCGACCGATCCGATCCACAAGGCGACGATCATTCCGCGCGGCCGTGCGCTCGGCATGGTGATGCAGCTGCCCGAGCGCGACAAGCTGTCGATGTCGCTCGAGCAGATGACCTCGCGTCTCGCCATCATGATGGGCGGCCGCGTCGCAGAAGAACTGGTGTTCGGCCGCGAGAAGGTGACTTCGGGCGCCTCGTCCGACATCGAGCAGGCGACCCGGCTGGCGCGGATGATGGTGACGCGCTGGGGTCTGTCCGAAGCGCTCGGCACCGTGTCCTACGGCGAGAACCAGGATGAGGTTTTCCTCGGGATGTCGGTGTCGCGCACGCAGAATGCTTCGGAGGCGACGGTTCAGAAGATCGACACCGAGATCCGGCGTTTTGTGGAAGAGGGCTACAACGAAGCGACGCGTATTCTCACCGAGAAGCGCTCCGACCTCGAAGCTCTGGCAAAGGGCCTGCTTGAATTCGAAACGCTGAGCGGCGACGAAATTCAGGATCTGCTCAAGGGCAAGAAGCCGAACCGCGAATCGGTGCTGGAGCCCACCACGCCGCGCACTTCGGCGGTGCCGCCGGCTGGCAAGCCGCGCCCGCGCCCCGACCCGGACGCCGGGCTGGAGCCGCAGCCGCAGGCCTGAGGCCCGGCGCTACCGAATTGAGTTGGAAACGGGCGCTTCATGCGCCCGTTTTTTTGAGCGCTTCGTTTTTCGAGATTTCCTTCTCCCAGGTGTTCGGCATGGATGTCATTGAATGCGATGTCCCGTCCAGCAGTGCGCTGAGCCGAGAGCTGATCCGAAACGCGTACTTTCACGATTCCTACCGCGCGCCGCTGGCGCGACCGGAACTCCGAATCGTCGAGATTTTCTTTGCTCTGTTCGGACACACTCCGCTCTGGATGAAGCTTCTGCTGATTGTCCGCAACACGGCCGCCAGGCTCGTCGGTTTGGAGGCCCCAACTGTCGGCGAGATCATGAGGCCCACCGTGAGGAGCGAATACCGCGTGGGCGAAAAAATCGGGCCCTGGCCGATTTTCTTCATCGGCGACAACGAAATTGTCGCGGGTCGCAACAACAAGCATATGGACTTCAGGCTGTCGGTGCTGAAGGCGATGGACGGCGATGCGATGAGTGTCGTCGTCTCAACGATCTGTACCGTGCATAATGTTTTCGGGAAAATCTATCTGTTCTTCATCGTGCCTTTCCATCGGAAAGGGGTTCGGTCGTTGATGTCGAACGCCGTGGTGGCGAAGCGACTTTGAATTCCTGATGGTTCGGCGGTCGTTTTTTTTGTGTCTGTTTCATAATGATTATGGTTGGCGTCGATCCCGGCGTCATGGCATGTTCGCCTGCGACAAGAGCCGGATAAACCGCGCCTGTCGTGACGCGCGCTGTTTGAGCGCGTCAAAAAAAGGGGAGGGACATGATGCGTCTTGCCATGGGATTTGGCGCGCTGAGCGCGCTTGCCGTGCTGACGTGGCCCGCGGTTGCCTCCGCAGCCGAAATGCGCGGCGTCACATCGACCGAAATCAAGATCGGCCAGACCATGCCGTACAGCGGTCCGGTCTCCGCGTTCGGCGCGCTCGGCAAGGGCGAGGTCGGCTATTTCAAAATGGTCAACGAGCGCGGCGGCATCAACGGCCGCAAGGTCAACCTGATATCGCTTGACGATAGCTACGCCCCGCCGAAGACCGTGGAGCAGACCCGGCGGCTGGTGGAGAGCGATGAAGTCGCCCTGATTTTTTCCTCGATCGGCACCGCCCACAACACCGCGATCGCCAAATACCTGCAGAGCAAGAACATCCCGCAACTGTTCATCGGCTCCGGCGCCTCGAAATTTGCCGACCTCACGCAATACCCGCAGGCGACATTGGGCGTGCAGGGGCCGTTCCGTTATGAGGCGCGGCTCTACGCTCGCTATGCGCTGGCCAAAAATCCGAATGCCAAATTCGCGGTGATTTCGCAGAACGACGATTTCGGCCGCGATTATCTGCTCGGGCTGAAGGATGTGCTCGGCGAGAAATACGATTCCATCGTCACCGCCGCGACCTACGAAATCCAGGATCCGACCATCGACTCGCAGATCGTCAAGCTGAAAGCATCCGGCGCCGACGTGCTGGTGATCGCGGCGACGCCGAAGTTCGCCGCGCAATCGATCCGCAAGGTGTTTGAGATCGGCTGGAAGCCGATGACGTTTCTGTCCAACGTCGCGGTCTGGGTGTCCACGGTGATGGAGCCCGCCGGGCTCGAGGCCGGCGTCGGCATTCTGTCCACCGCCTATGTCAAGGACCCCGACGATCCCGCGTGGAAGGACGATCCGGGCGTGAAGGGATGGCGGGAGTTCATGATCAAATACGTCCCCGACGCCGATCTGCACGACACCAATTATGTCAACTCCCACAACAGCGCGATGGCGCTCGAGGCCGTGCTGAAGGCCTGCGGTGACGATCTCTCAACCGAGAACATTCTGAGGCAAGCCTACGCCATCAAGGATCTGGAACTGCCGATGCTGCTGCCGGGCATCAAGGTCAACACCGGCCCGACCGATCATATTCCGGTCGAGCAGATGCAGTTCATGCGCTTCAACGGCAAGACGTGGGAGCGTTTTGGTGAGCTGCAGACCGGGAATTGAGTGGATGTAGGTTGGGATACGCCGCGAGCGGAATTCTCATTCCCAACGGGGAGGGAGAACAGGTAATTGAGGTCGATTGGTTTCGATACGCAGATGACGACGTTCGTTGGCATAGACGGAATTCCCGGTGGATGGGTCGCCGTGTACCTGAGTGACAACGGGGACCAACGCTTTGCGTATGCGAAATCTGCTGCTCGATTATTGGCCGATCCCTACGATCGCGCCATGATCGACATGCCCATCGGCCTACCCGAGCGAGGGTACCGACAGTGCGACATAGAAGCTCGCGCGCTTGTGGGCCCGCGCGTTTTTCTCGGCGCTCGCTGGGGTGTGTGGAATTTCAAAGCGCTCGGCGAAGCTAACGCCCACTATTGGAACCAAGAGGGTGTCGGTCGTGGAATCTCCATGCAGCTTTTTTGCATCCGGGAGAAATTGCAGGAATTGAACGAGGTGCCGGTGCCGCCGCGATTGTTCGAGGCACATCCAGAGATGATTTTTTGGCGCATCGCGGGTCGCGTTCTCGCGAGCAAAAATACTGCGAAGGGACGCGCCGAACGGATAGAGATTGTTAAAGAAAAGGGGATTGGAAGGGTTCAACGGTGGCTGGGACAGCGCCACGGGACGGGTATTGGCAGGGACGACCTTATTGATGCATGTGCCTGCGCCTTGGCAGCTCGCGATAGTACTCGCAGGGTGCCCACAAATGGGAACCTTATCAAGCGGGGAGCCCAGGCAGAGATTTGGTACTAGCTAGTACCTGGAATCACAAATCGGTATTGCAGCCCATCCTTCGAGACGGCCACTTCGTGACCTCCTCAGGATGAGGTCTAACTCGTTGAAGCACAACAACCTCATGCTGAGGAGCGAGCGACGCGAGCGTCTCGAAGCATGGGCAGTAAGCGACTCACAAATCTACGTGCTGGGTGGTTAAGATTTGCCGCTGGACTGTCGTCGATATCGGGACCATTTCGCCACGAAAATCCGACCAGAGCGGCATCAAGCCTTAAGATTTCTTCAAGGCTGTTGGCCCTATTGGTTGAAGGCGTGCGCCTCGCCAGGGCGTGAGGCGCGCGCGAAAAGGACTTCGCATGGCCTCATCCGTATCCGCCCCGACGATCCCCGAGCCCAACGCTATTCCCGCCTCCCTGTTGAACGTGTGCTTTGGGCTGTTCGTCATCAACGCGGTGTTTTTTCCGTCGGCGTTTTCAGCCCATTGGTGGATCTTCGACGCCAAGGGCCTGGGCATCCCGACCGATTTCGTCAACGTCTGGTCCGCTGGAAAGCTGGTACTCGATGGCCACCCTGCGCTGGCCTATGATTGGGACATCCAGAAGCAGGTTCAGGTCGCGGTGCTCGGCCAGAGCTATCAGGGCAACTTCGCCTGGCACTATCCGCCGCCGTTTCTATTCGTCGCCAGCCTGCTGGCGCATTTTCCCTATGCGGTAGCCTTCATTGGCTGGGCCGCGGTCAGCCTCGTGCCCTATCTCGCGGTGATGCGCGCGATCGTCGGCCGGCCGTTCGGCCTGTTGCTGGCGGCGGCATTTCCGGTGGTGCTCACCAACACCCTGGTCGGGCAGAATGGTTTCCTCACGGCGTCGCTGATCGGCGGCGCGCTCTATCTGATGCCGACGCGGCCGGTACTGTCGGGCATCTGTCTCGGACTCCTCAGCTACAAGCCGCAATACGGACTGCTGTTTCCCCTGGTGCTGATCGCGGCCTCGCAATGGACCGTGTTCTTCACGGCTGGCGTTGTGGCGGTCGCGATGGCATTCGCATCGTGGCTGGCGTTCGGCACCGAGAGCTGGCAGGCGTTCTTTCATTGGATGCCGATGTTTTCGCAAGCCTTCCTCACCGAGGGCCGCGCGCCGTGGGGCAAGATGCAAAGCATCTACGCGCTGGTGCGGTATTTCGGCGGCACCGAGCAATTGGCGTGGGTGTTTCAATGGATCATGAGTGGCGCGGTTGCGGTGTTGTTGGCGCTGATGTGGCGCAGCCGGATCAGCTATCCGTTGAAAGCCGCAGCGCTCGCGGCCGGCGCACTGCTGATAACGCCATATCTGTTTCTCTACGATCTGATGGTGCTGGCCATAGCGGTCGCATTCCTGGTCCGGATCGGATTGCGCCAGGGCTTTCAGCGGTATGAGCTGTCATCGCTCGGCCTGGTCGCAGCACTGCTGCTGTTCTATCCGCTGGCAGGCGCGCCGACCGGTTTCGTGGCAACGCTGATCGTCTCGGGCTTGATCGCCCGCCGTGCGGGTCCGTGGTGGCGGCGCGAGCAGGCACCGTCGCTGATCGCCGCCACGAGCGCCTAGCTAGCCATGGCCACCCGCGTCAGAACGCGGCGCTGGACCTATATGCGGCGCGAGAGCGCGATGCTGATCGCGAACATCAAGAACAACGAGCCCACCGTGGTTCTGGTCGACAACTTCTCGGACAATTGGAGCAAATGGCTTCAGGACAATCCGGACGTGGCGGACGTGCTCAGGAATTATCGCCTGGTCGCAACCATCAACAACATCGAGATTCGAAGCAAAGCGCACTGAGCGGCATTCATCCGGCAGCCGAGCCATGCCGCCATGTCGCGCAAATCCTACCAAAGACGGTCGCGATGCACCTTGTCAGCCAGCCTGAATAGGTGTTCAGTTCTTTGAAGCGAGTTGCAAAAAATTCGCCCAAAACACTGAAGACAGGCGTGTTCTTGACCGGCTCTCCATCGGTATCGGGATGCGCCCAGGGACGAAAAACGCGCCATGGTTTACCGGCGGACCCATCAGGTGGTGAAGCGCCTCGCGGCGCGGCGCAGTGCCATTCTGGCGGCAGCGCGGGATGCGGCCGCCGACGGAGGTATGGCCGCGGTGCAAATCGCGCCGGTCGCGATCCGCGCCAATGTCGCCGCCGGCACCGTCTACCGCTATTTCCCATCCAAGGCGGATTTGATTTCGGAACTCATCGCCGATGTCTCGCGCGATGAACTGGCCGCGATACGCCGCGCGGCCGATGCAGCGCCGGGGCCGTCATCGGCGCTGGCGGCGGCCGTCACCACCGTTGCCGTGCACGTGCTGTCGCAGCGCAAGCTCGCATGGGGCATCCTGGCCGAGCCGGTCGACGTCGACGTCACCGAATCGCGGCTGGCGAGCCGCCGCGAGATCGCCGGCGAGATCGCGGCGCGAATCGAGGCCGCGGTTCGCGCCGGACATCTGCCCGCGCAGGACACCGCATTGGCCGCAACCGCGCTGCTTGGCGCGCTGCATGAATCGCTGGTGGGCCCCCTGGCGCCGGACCATGCGGACGATTCGGGAAGGCTGCGCGACGCCATTCAAACCGTGACGCTGCTGGCGCTGCGCGCCGTCGGCGTGATGGACGCCCGTGCCCGCGGCCTCGTGGTGCAGGCGGTCTTGCCGGCGAAAACGCTGGTGGGCGCGTAACGTCACGTCCTTGTCAGACGTCGATGCGCCGGCATCGCCGGACATTTTCTGCCGCATTGGGACTTTAGGAAAGGCCACTTTCCCAACTCATCCCACGGAGCAGCGCATGACCACGACATTCGGATCGGCCAAATGGCAGGGTGGTATCAAGGACGGCAAGGGCGCGATCTCGACCAAGAGCGGCGCGCTGAAGGATTATCCTTACGGCTTCGCCAGCCGCTTCGAGGGCAAGCCCGGCTCAAATCCCGAAGAGCTGATCGGCGCGGCGCATGCCGCCTGCTTCACCATGGCGCTGTCATTGATCCTCGGCGAGGCCAAGCTCACCGCCGAGCAGATGGAGACCAAGGCCGACGTCACGCTGGAAAAGCAGGGCGACGGCTTTGCCATCACCTCCGTGCATCTCACCTTGACGGCA
>WNFO01010946.1_pt1 | contig 19217 bp, 15 predicted proteins | sample 5400251 | NCBI WGS metagenome assembly WNFO01 (sample SAMN13153354, study PRJNA577476) | soil metagenome | isolation source: 100 cm saprolite under Madrone tree | place: USA:California | collected 2016-06-14
CGGCACTGGTCGGATTCCGACGGACTCTTCGCCTGCATGAAGCGGGCGATGGATAACGGAATTCCGATCGTTGACGGCAAGTTCCTGTCTCGTGTGACTCGTCCCGAGCTGGAGCGCATTTTTGCCGGCAACATCGAGCTGCCCATGCTCGACGAGAAGATGCAAGTCTGGCGCCAGGTGGGCGCGGTACTGGCCGAGAAATACGACGGACGCTTCCACAATTTTGTGAAATCCTGCCCGCACCGCCTGTATGACAACGGCGCCGGAATCATCGATCGGATGGTAAGAGAGTTCCCACGTTTCAACGACATCAGCCAATACGATGATGCGACCATCAAGTTCTACAAGCTGCCTCAGTTGGGAATCTGGTTCGTTTATTCGGCGCTGAGAAAGGGCAATCAGTTTCCTCTCGACGACATAGACAAAATGACAGCCTTCGCCGACTATATCGTTCCGGTAGCGTTGCGGCTTCTGGGAATCACCAGTTATTCAGCAGAACTTGAGCACGCCATCAACACCTACCAGATGATCCCGCGCGACAGCCGCCAGGAAGTTGAGATTCGGGCCCACTGCATTTACGCCACCGCGCTGCTCTGCGAAGAGGTCAACAAGATTCGGCCCAAAGACCAGCAGATCATCATCCCGCAGATCGACGCTCGCCTGTGGACCCACTATCACACCACGTGGTGGCCGCATCATTTGACCAGGACGATTATGTACTGACCTCGAAACCTGAGAACTGAGACCGAGAAACTGGAACCACAAATTCGGGTTAGGATAAGCACACCACTGCGCATACCCCGGAAAGGACTTCATGAGCCTGACCAACCCATGTCTCCGAAACCTCCGCAAGCTCGGCGCACTGCTCCTTATTACTTTGGCTCCAACGCTTCCTGGATTTGAATCCGCCGCAGGAGCGACGGCCGGCAAGGATCTTGTCTACATCGGGACCTACACCGACCACGGCAGCAAAGGGATCTATGTCTACCGCTTCGACGCGGCGACAGGCCAGGTGACCGCGCTGGGGCTGGCTGCGGAATCGACTGAGCCGTCATTTCTCGCGGTTGATCCGAACCACCATTTCCTGTACGCAGTCAACGAAGTTGACAGTTACAAGGGACAGCACACCGGCGCCATAAGCGCCTTCGCGATTGATTCAGGAACCGGCACGCTTTCTCTCTTAAGCCAGGTGTCTTCGCGCGACGCGGGGCCGGCGCACATCACCCTGGACCAGACCGGCAAATATGTTTTCGTATCGAACTACACGCTGGGCAGCGTAGCCGTTTTCCCGGTACTGCAGGACGGCCGGCTTGGCGACTTTTCCGCCTTCGTGCGGCACAAAGGATCAAGCGTCAACATGGAGCGGCAAGAAGGGCCGCATGCGCACGAGGTTGCGCTCTCGCCTGACAATCGTTTTGCGGTGGTGGCAGATCTCGGGCTCGATAAGTTGATCGTCTATCCCTTTGATCCAGCGAGCGGAATGTTGGGGCAGGAACCACACGTCACCAAAACGCGCGCCGGAGCCGGGCCGCGGCACCTGGTGTTCGATCCCAGCGGCAATTTTCTGTACGTGATCAACGAATTGCAATCTTCGGTCGTGAGCTATTCTTATGACGCGGCGCGCGGCGAGCTGCACGAACTGAAAACCATCTCAACCCTTCCCGACAAATTTGCCGGCAACAACGATGCCGCCGAGATCGCCATACACCCCTCGGGCAAATTCCTCTACGCTTCCAATCGCGGGCATGACAGTATTGCCGTTTTCTCCGTTGCTCCGGCGACTGGCACGCTAACTCATGTTGAATTCGTCCCGACCAAGGGAAAAACTCCGCGCAACTTCGCCATCGATCCGACCGGCTCATGGTTGTTGGTGGCAAACCAGGCGTCCGATGACGTCGTGGTCTTTCGCATCGACAACAAGAGCGGTCGACTCACGCCAACCGGACAAGTGCTCAGCGTACCTTCTCCTGCATGCGTGAAGTTTGTGCCGCTGCCCTGACCTGACGGTGCTGTACGGGAAAAGGGAAAGCGTCATACTGAGTAAATGCCTCGCTTCGCGAAGCAGTTACGGAGTCGAAGGACCCCTACAGCCTCGGTCTGCCGCGCGTTCGTACCTTTCGCCACCCATCGAATTCACCCGGTGAGCTGCCTCGATCCGCAGCTAGAGGTCCTTCGACTCCATCTGTCCGTTCGCAAGCGAATGGACAGACTGCGCTCAGGATGACAAAACCTTGATGACAAACTTATGGGGTGTGCATCCCGCTGTACAAACGGGACCGTTCGTATAAGAATGAACGGCAAAACCTCGCTTCTATCGCGGGTTTTGTGACTTGCCATGGGGACCAACAGCTTCTATTTCCGGCCCAGAACCCTGAAGGAAGCGGTTCATGTGCTGGGCGCGCACGGTGGCCAAGTCTTGTCGGGTGGCACTGACTTTTTCCCCGCGCTGGGTGACCGGCCAGTTGTTGGTCCGGTGGTCGACGTCTCGGGCCTTTCCGAGATCAAGGGCATCGCCGTCACACCGGATCAGATCCGCATTGGCGGACTCACTACCTGGAGCGAAGTCCTCGCCACTCCCTTGCCGAGCTGCTTCGACGCGCTAAAGAACGCAGCTCGGGAAATCGGTGGGATTCAGATCCAGAATCGCGGCACCGTAGCCGGCAACCTCTGCAACGCCTCTCCCGCCGCGGATGGCGTTCCGCCGCTGCTGGCGCTCGACGCCGAAATAGAGCTCAGTTCCTCCGCCGGAACGCGCCGTTTACCTCTTGCCGATTTCATCGTGGGCAACCGGAAAACCGTTCGCCGTCCCGATGAAATCCTCACCAACGTGATTGTTCCCCGTAGTCTCGACGGCGCCACATCCGCGTTTTTGAAACTGGGTGCACGGCGCTACCTAGTGATTTCCATCGTCATGGTAGCGGCGGTGGTGAAGACGGACGGCGCGGGCCAAGTCGCGGAAGCTCGCATCGCGGTCGGGTCATGCTCGGCTACCGCACACAGGCTTGTCGCTCTGGAGCGCGCCCTGGTCGGTGCGCCGGCGCGCATCGGGCTGGGCGCCATGGCCGCAGCACAACATCTCATACCCCTCTCGCCCATCGACGATGTGCGTGCGACTGCGAGCTACCGGAATGATGCCGCGCTCACTCTGATTCAACGTGCGCTTGACGCCTGTGTGGGGAGTAGCTGACATGGTCACGACGATTTCTCCCCAGTACGGTGCCCAGACTTCGATTGCGTTCTCGGTGAACGGCGACAGTGTGACTACCTTAGTTTCGCCGGTGGAACTGCTCCTGCCTGGTCGCAGCCGGGCAGATGGAAGGACGCGCAGTTACTACGGTCGAAGGCCTCTCCGCTCGCGCGCCGATTTGCGACCAGCTGCAAAAGTCGTTTCTGCGTCACGGGGCTGCGCAATGCGGCGCATGCACTCCGGGAATGTTGGTGTCGGCCACCGCGCTGCTCGAGCGCAATTCCGCGCCCAGCGAAAGCGACGTTATGGATGCCATCGGCGGCGTGCTCTGCCGCTGTACCGGTTACCGCAAAATTATTACCGCCGTGCTGGACGCTCGCTCCGGCAAAAGCCCTGAGCAATCTCCCCTGGCTGGTAGCGCCGTGGGTACGAGGCTTGTCCGTCTCGACGGCAAGGGTAAAGTCGATGGCACGGAGATTTTCGGCGCCGACGAAAGTCCGGCCGGAGCGCTGGTCGTCCGGGCGATTCGCAGCCCGTACCATCGCGCACGATTCCGTTTTGGCGATCTCGACGCCTTCGTCGCTGCCCATCCTGGGGTTCACCGGGTTCTCACCGCGAAAGACATCCCCGGCGAGAACCGCTACGGCGTGATTGCGCCATTCGCGGACCAACCGGTATTTGCCGAAGCCGAAGCCAGATTCCGAGGTGAGGCCGTAGCCGCCGTGGTTGGAGAGGCCGACGCCATCGAAGCGCTGGACCTGGCAAAGTTTCCTGTTACCTGGGAAGAACTGCCCGCGCTGACCACGATTGCGGCCGCGCTCGCCCCGGATGCTCCACGCATGCACCCCAGCCGCGAAGGCAATGTGCTGGTCCGAGGCCGCGTAGTTCGTGGCGACGTAGAAAGAGCTCTGGCGGAAGCGGATGTGGTCGTCGAAGGCGACTACGAGACCGGCTTTGTCGAGCATGCTTATATAGAACCGGAAGCCGGCTTCGCCCAGCGAGTGAATGACCAGATCGAGATTCAGGCCTGTACCCAGTCTCCCTACATGGACCGCGCCGATATCGCAAGAATTCTCGGAATCGCTCCCGAATTTGTGCGCATTATTCCCACCGCCGTCGGGGGCGGCTTCGGCGCGAAGCTGGATTTATCCGTTCAACCGTTTGTCGCGCTCGCTGCCTGGCATCTCCGCCAACCGGTCCGAATGGTTTATTCGCGTTCGGAATCGATTGTCTCGACCACCAAGCGTCACCCCGCCAGCATTCGTGTTCGCGTGGGCGCGACTCGCGATGGCAAGCTGGTGGCGATGGACTTCGCCGCCGATTTCAACACCGGAGCCTATTCTTCCTGGGGACCGACGGTTGCGGCGCGGGTCCCCGTCCACGCGTCTGGGCCTTACCACGTCCCGCATTACCGGGCGCTGACCCGAGCCGTGCACACCCATCTGGTTCCGGCGGGAGCCTTCCGTGGTTTTGGGGTTCCGCAAACCGCGATTGCGCAGGAACAGCTTTATGACGACCTTGCTGACCGGCTCGCAATTGATCGCTTGGAATTCCGCATCATGAATGCGCTGGGCGACGTCACTCCCACCGTCACCGGCCAGGTGCTCGGTGAGGGAGTGGGAATTAGCGCCTGCTTTGAAGCTTTGCGGCCCCGCTGGGTAGCCGCACGCGCCGAAGCCGCACAGTTCAACGCCAACACTGGCGGCCCGCTGCGCCGAGGCGTAGGCGTCGCCGGCATGTGGTACGGTTGCGGCAATACTTCCCTGCCTAACCCCTCAACAATTCGCGTCGGATTGAAACCCGACGGCCGGATCGCGCTTCACCAGGGGGCGGTGGATATCGGGCGCTCCCATCGATCGCTTCGATCTTGTCTCCGGCGACACATCGATCACGCCCGATTGCGGCAAGACCTCCGCTTCCCGACAGACATTTGTAACCGGCAAGGCCGCACAAATGGCCGGGATGGAGCTTCGACGCGCCATTCTGCGACTGGCCGATGGCTGCGAGTGCGCGGTCATACTCTTCGAAAGTGGCCAGGTTACAGTCAAGGAAGGAGACAAGCAGCGCACCATCGCGCTGCGCGACCTGCCCCTCGACCAGCACGGCTACGTGCTCACTGGCGAGGCGACATTCGATCCACCCACCAGCCCGCTGGACGAAAACGGTCAGGGCATCCCTTATGCCGTCTTCGGATTTGGCGCGCACCTGGCGGAGATCGCTGTCGATACTGAACTGGGCACAGTTCGTGTGCTGAAGATCACTGCCGCCCATGACGTTGGCCGCGCCATCAATCCAACTCTTATCGAGGGGCAAATCGAAGGCGGCGCGGCGCAAGGCCTGGGGATGGCGCTCATGGAAGAATTTTTTCCCGGCAAGGGCGAGAATCTGCACGACTACCTGATCCCTTCCGCGGGCGATATGCCACCGGTAGAGTCGATCCTCATCGAGGACCCGTCGCCGATTGGTCCGTTCGGCGCCAAAGGGATCGGCGAGCAGGCGGTGATTCCGACGGCTCCCGCGATCCTCAATGCCATCCACGATGCGATTGGCGTGCGCATGCACCGCGTGCCCGCGACCCCGAACCGTATACGCGCTGCGATTCGGGATCTTGTAGCCGCGCAAACGGAAGAAAACCATGCCTGAAGACGACGCCATCCGATGCGATGCCTGCCCGGTCCTGTGCTATATCAAGCCGGGGAGGACAGGTGCGTGCGATCGTTACGGCAATGACAACGGACAACTGGTGCGGATCGATCCGCACGTGGTGCTGGATCGCGCCAAGTCGCGCGGTGATTCCGTGGTCCCTTTCCTTGACCGCGATCGGGAATGGGATGGCAGCATCGTGGCCGGTCCCGAGAACTTCGTCACGGCTATTGGCGCGGGCACGACTTATCCGGATTACAAGCCTGCCCCGTTCATTATTTCTTCCGAAGTGCACGGCGTGGATATGGTCACGGTCGTCACCGAAGGCATCTTTAGCTATTGCGGCGTCAAGGTGAAGATTGATACCGACCGCCATCTGGGGCCGGAGACGAATACAGTGCGCGCCCAGGGAGAGCCGGTCGGACACGTCACCACCAGCGAGTACGGTTCACAGATGCTTTCCCTCGGTGGCGTCCGCCACCTCACGGGTGGCAGCCGCCGGGAAGGAACGGTGACCTGCGAAACCCTACTCAACCTATGCGATCGCAAGCCGGTGGAACTCACGATCGATGAAGGCGCCACCGTGATTGTGGAGGCGGGCAAGCCGCCGGTGGTTGACGGCAAACCGGAAGAACGCATGCGCGTGGGCTGCGGCTCGGCCACCATCGGCATGTTTGCCAAACAATGGTTCGGCAAGGTCGATGAGGTGGTTGTAGTCGACGACCACATCACCGGAGTTCTTTCCGAGCACCAGGCAGGAAAGCTGCTCGGCGTCCGCGAGACGGGAATCAAGATGAAGGGGCATCGCTCCACTCCGGGCCGCTACTTCCGGGTCGCCGAACCCGGCACCGCCTGGGGTGGTACCAACATCGAAGATCCCCTTTCTATTCTTCAAACCTTCAATCCCAGAATTGCCTGGCCCAAACTCCGGTTGCTCATGGTGAGCACCACCGGCGAGCACTACGCGTATTTCGAACTGGACGAAGCGCTAAGGCCGGTGGTGAAGGAATTGCCGTCCTCTCTCAGCGAATCTGTCGCACGGATCAAGGAGAATTGCGAGCCCGCCCTTTCCACCGTTCTCTTCATGGGCGGCGCGGGAGGTTCTCTGCGGGCCGGGGTCACGGAAAATCCGGTGAGACTTACCCATTCGGTTCGAGACGCTCTAACCCGTGTCACCTGTGGTGGCGCGCCCGTTTACGTCTGGCCGGGCGGCGGCATCACGTTCATGGTTGACGTGAGCCGCATGCCAGAGCACGCATTTGGCTATGTGCCTACGCCGGCGCTGGTTGCCCCCATAGAGTTCACCTTGAAGGTTAAGGATTACGCCGCCCTCGGCGGCTACATGGATCACGTCCGTCCGCTGGATTCCATCATGCGCGGTGAAGGTCGCCGCCACGTGTCGGCCCGGCCCGAGAATCCGTGGCCTTTGGCTCAACCGAAGGCTTCAGGGTCCGATCCGAGGTCCGATCAATGACGGAACGATTTCAGATCCGACTTCTGCCCGACGGCCGTCGTCTGCATCTCCACGATGGACCCATCGATCTGATTGTCGAGGGGTTTGGATCCACCCACGAGATTTACGTCTCGTACCACGCTGCGGCGACACGCTTCGTTAGTGTGCTGGATGAACTCTGCGGCGAGCTGGCGCTTCTGCGCCGGCCTGCGGGAAAAGACAGCCCATTACCAGCGGGAGTGATTGCCAAACGCATGGCGGCTGCGGTCGCACCCTATGCCGCGCGGACCTTCATCACACCCATGGCAGCGGTGGCCGGTGCGGTCGCCGAGGAAATTCTGGCCGCCATGGCGTCAGCGGCGAGTCTCTCGCGGGCCTACGTCAACAATGGCGGGGACATCGCGTTGCATCTCTCGCCCGGAGAGAAATTTGTGCTGGGCATGATTGAGCGGCCCGATCGTCCTTCGCTTTTCGGCACGGCAATGCTCGATTCATCGCAGCCGGTGAGGGGCATAGCAACCAGCGGCTGGCGCGGTCGCAGTTTTTCGCTAGGCATCGCCGATGCCGTGACGGTCCTTGCCGACCGCGCGGCCATGGCGGATGCCGCCGCAACCATCATCGCCAATGCTGTGGACCTGCCGGGTCACTCAAGCATCGTCCGGGTTCCCGCTCGCGAGCTGGCACCCGATACTGATCTTGGCGAACTCCTCGTGACCCAGGGAGTCGGTGAACTCTCAGCCGGGGAGACTAATGCCGCACTCGACGCGGGGATTGATGTCGCTCAGTCCCTTCTGTCGGAGGGATTGATTCGCTCCGCAGCTCTGCATTTGCGCTGTGACACTCGAATCTTGCGCGATGATGGCCGGATCTCAGATGTACCGTCGGACGCGGATCTCGTAGCTAGAATCGATCCCGTCCGCGAAGAAATCCGGGAAGGGCACGGCTTCAGCCGTGCCGCCAGGGACGTCCCATCTGGCGGCTTTAGCCGCTGAGGGAAACTCGGCGCAGGCAGAGAAGCTGGTGGGGATTGAGTGGCAAGCAAGATTCAGAGACAAAGAAATCCTCAGGGGCTGAAGCCCAGTCTCGGCTGGGCCTGATGGCACGGCTGAAGCCGTGCCCTTCCCGTGATCAAACAGAATCCAATAGCCGTTCTAGAAATATCCAATCCGGCAGGAGTCTCGTTCATGCCTGAAGTTCAGGTTCGAAAGAAATTTACGGCGGTTGAAGAAATCTTCCACGAGGGCGGGCCGATTTCTCCCGTGCCGCTGCGGCGTGCCGCCGCGCTGGCGGTTATCCGCAATCCCTTCGCCGGCGCGTATGTGAAGGAGATTGCCGGGTTCATGGACGACCTCAAGCCGCTCGGCCTCGAAATGGCGCGCTCCCTGATAGCCGCGCTGGGCGGAGATCCCAAGGTCGTGCAAGGCTACGGCAAGGGCGCGATTATCGGCGCGGCCGGCGAACTTGAGCACGGCGCCCTGTGGCACGTGCCCGGCGGCTACGCCATGCGCGAGACTCTGGGGGACGCGAAAGCCATCGTGTCGTCGACCAAGAAAGTTGGCGGTCCCGGCACTCGACTCGACGTGCCCATTACCCATATCAACGCTTCCTACGTAAGAAGTCATTTTGACGCCATGGAAGTCGGCCTGGCCGACGCTCCGCGCGCGGATGAGATTCTGCTCGCGCTGGTGATGACGACCGGCCCCCGCGTCCACGCCCGTGTCGGCGGCCTCAAAGCCTCAGATATTAAAGGAGAGGACGGACTGCGATGAAAGCCAGCATCCGCAAGATTGTGACGTTTCTGGAAGAGACACGCACGGAGATGGGCCGGACCATCGATCCTCCGACTCGACGGGCCGCGGCAGTCGCGGTAATTGAAAATCCTTGCGCGGGAAAGTACGTCGAAGACTTGTCTGAACTGATGGCGATCGGCGAAGAGCTAGGCGAACTGCTGACGCTCCGCGCTGTCGCGGCGCTAGGTGTTCCCGCAACTACTGTCGAGAGCTATGGCAAGGCGGCGGCTGTCGGTGAAAATGGCGAACTCGAACACGCTGCGGCAATTCTTCATCCCAAGCTGGGTGCGCCGGTGCGCAAGGTGCTGGGCAAAGGCGCGGCGCTTATTCCGTCCTCAAAGAAGCGCGGAGGGCTGGGGGTCCCACTCGACATTCCGTTGGGCCATAAAGACGCCGCGTTCGTCCGCAGTCACTTCGATGGCATGGAAGTGCGAATCAACGACGCTCCCCGAGCCAACGAGATCGTCGTCGCGGTCGCGGTGACCGACAGCGGCCGACCGCTGCCGCGCGTTGGAGGCCTCACCAAGGGTGAGATTAAAGGCGAGGACGGTCTGCGCTAGCTGGAATTCGACCGGGTAACGCCTGCATCCCTTCGACTTCGCTCAGGACAGGCTTGCCGGCTGTCCCGAGGGCATCCTGCTCTTGACCCATGCGGCGGCACGCCCACGGACGGTCGCAGGGACGGCGTAGCTACATCGATGACTCATATTCCCCCGCGTACAATACGTTCGGCATTCGCCGCCGGGGTCACTCATGACTGTTCGCCGCTCCGCCATTTTCTTTCTTGCCCTTAAATTTCTGTTTTCCGCATTTCTTGCGTCTCAAGTGCGCAAAGAGAAAGCCGATCTCGTCGTGAGCGGAACAGTTGTGACTATGGATAGCGCGCGCACAATCCTCGACGACGGCGTCGTGGTCGTTAAAGGTGACACGATTGTCGCTGTCGGCCCGCGTGCCGCGCTCGAATCAAAATACACCGCCGCGCAGACGATCGATGCCAAAGGCAAGCTGATCCTTCCCGGATTCATCAACGGCCACACCCACGTCCCCATGACCCTGTTCCGGGGTCTGCATGATGACGTCACGCTCAATGATTGGCTTTACAAATACATCTTCCCCGCTGAAGCGAAGAACGTGAACGAGGAATTCGTTCGCTGGGGAACGCGGCTGGCGGCGGCGGAACAGATTCGCGGGGGTGTCACCACGTTCGCCGACATGTACTACTTCGAAGACGCAGTGGCCGAGGAAACCAAAGCCGCCGGCATGCGCGGCGTGCTAGGCGAAACCTTTATCGACTTTCCTGCACCCGACAACAAGAGCGAAGGCGAAATGCTCGCCTATACCGAGAAGTTCCTGAAAAAGTGGCAAGGCGATCCGCTGATTCACGCCGCGGTAGCGCCACACTCGATCTACACCTGTTCACAGAAAACGCTTCAGGACGCCGCGGCGCTGGCTCGAAAATACCGTGCGCCAATCCTGATTCACACTGCGGAAATGAAGAAAGAGTGGGAGGACAGCCAGAAACAAAACGGGATGTCGCCGGTGCAATATCTGGATAAGATCGGCGTGCTCGGTCCCGACGTGGTTTCCGCCCATTGCATTTTTGTGGAGGAGGCCGACCGCAAGACTCTGGCGCAACGGCAAGTGGGCTGTGTCCACAATCCCTCGAGCAACATGATGATTGCCAGCGGCGTTTCCCCTGTGGGCGAGATGCGCGCTGCCGGAATTGCCGTTGGACTCGGAACTGATGGGCCGGCCGGCAGCAATAATGATCTCGACCTGATGGAAGAGATGGACCTGGCGGCAAAACTCGCCAAGATCACAAAGCTGGACCCACTGGCGATGAAGGCGGAAGCGGTGGTAGAGATGGCCACCATCGACGGAGCCAGGGCGCTCCACATGGAAAAAGAAATTGGTTCGCTGGAGATTGGAAAGAAGGCCGACCTGATCGTGATCAGCCTGGACGAACCAAACGCAGTTCCGATGTACGACATCTACGCCCAACTGGCGTATGCACTGAAAGGGAGCGATGTGGAAACTGTAGTCATCGGAGGACGCGTGGTTATGCGCGATCGGAAACTGCTCACCGTGAACGAAGAAGCCGCCATGGCCAAGGCGCGCGAATACAAGAAGACGATAGCCGCGTCCCTGGGCCTCGACCAGTGAGCCCACGTAGGGGCGAAGCTCCGCGGTTCTAGGCAAAGTCAATTTCGAAGAATTTCCGGCGCCGCCGTAGCGGGCGGAGTATTGCGGCTTCGTCCCGTGCTCACCAGGCCGTCAACAATTACCATCCCGATACCCGGCAAATCGCCCTTTTGTACACTATCGAGCAAGTTCTTCCCGGCCGAATGCTGCGCTTTATCTATCATGACAAAGGTGGCGGCGCGACCCAGAGCAACCAAGCCACAATCCAGCTTTCGAATCCTCGCGGTGTTGCCGGTTGCAAAACAGAACGCGATCTCAGCCGACACTTCTCCGAGTGAAGACAGCATCGAAATCATGCGTAGGATGCCTAGCGGCTGCACACCTGAACCAGCCGGTGAATCGGTACCCAGGATCACTCGATCAAGCTGCTTCAGCTCCTTCGCGGTCCGAAAAGTCAGCAGCCCCGCTCTCTCATTTCCGTTGTGGACAATTTCCAAAGCTCGCGGAGACTTCTCGCAGAGAGTGACAATCTGATCATCCGGCAGCGCGGTATGGCCTCCGTTGATATGGCCAATCACATCGGCGTCGGCTGCCAGCACGATGTCTTTATCGATCAAACTGGAACCGGGAATCGAGGGGCCGCCGGTATGAATCGTACTTTGAAGCCCATATTTGCGGGCCCAAGCGACCATCTGGTGCGCGGTGGCACCATCTTTCACGCTTCCCAATCCGACCTCGCCAAGCATGGTGACGCCGGCATTGGCCAGGTCTTTGAAATCTTCTTCGACCATTCCGTGCTCGATCACCGGCGCCCCCGCGTGAATCCTCACCCCGCCCGGGCGAAACGCCGAAAATGCCCGCTGGGCAAAGATCGCCATAGCCTTCAGGCCAACCACATCTTTCGGACGTCCGGGTGTGTGCACTTCGCCGGCGGAAATCATGGTCGTCACTCCGCCGTGCATGTAGCTGTCGATCCAACCTATCTGGTTCTGGCGCGGAGTCCAGTCGCCGGCCACGGGATGCACATGGCTGTCGATTAGTCCGGGCGCCAGAGTTGTGCCTTTAGCATCGATGACGAGATCGGCTTCGCCTGTGTCAACGTCTTTCACTTTGCCCATGGCCGCGATCCTGCCATCTACCGCAACCACGGTGTCCGCGTCGAGAATCGGATTCTCCAGATCGCCGCTGAGCAACAGACCGATATTCCGGATCACAAGTCGCGCTTGCTTCCTGCTCTTGGCTGGCTCATCGTGGGCCATGGAACGCACCTCGTTTTCTTTGTCGTTAAAGCGTTTCGGATCCCCGTTTCTCTGCCAACGTTGCCTGCCAAAAATGTTATAAGCTTGGGCTTACGACGGTGACCAGGCGGAGCCGGTATGTTATCCCGCAAACTTATTTTCTGGGAAGTCGACACTCAAGCCGATTTCATGCTGCCGGGCGGCAAGCTCTATGTGCCCGGCGCGGAAAAATTGCTGCCGAACATCCGCAAGCTTACCGATGCTGCCCGCCAGGGCCGCGTTTTCCTGGTCTCTCATGGCTGCTACCACCCGCAGGACGATCCGGAGTTCGCAACTTTCCCTCCGCATTGCATCAAGGGAACCGCGGGCGCCAGAATTGTCCCCGAGGCACTTACTGACCGAGTTATCAGTGTCTCCAACGAGCCTGCGGCCGCACTGCCGCCGGACCTGTCTCCCTATCAGCAAATCCTGCTCGAAAAGCAAACCCTCGACATCTTCGAAAGCCGGCACGCAGACCATCTCCTCGAGCGTCTGGATCGTGACGCAGAATTTGTCGTCTTCGGCGTGGTCACCGAATATTGCGTTCGGCTTGCGGCCAAGGGTTTGCTGGAGCGCGGCCGGCGGGTTTCGGTGGTCGGGGACGCGATTGAAACTCTGAAGCCCGATGATGGGAAACGGACCATTTCGGAACTTCGGACTCTCGGCGCAAACTTCATCACCACGGACCAAGCCCTCGCCCGACTCAACAACCGGCAATAGACATTCTGTGTGAACCAACCGAACCGAGTCGCGTGGATTAGAGATTTCCAGACTTCCGTGGGGAAACGGCGAGCCCCAACGCCACTCGATGAGGGCCGCCCAGGGGGAGAATGATGGTCACCAGAAAGACTCTGCTCGTTGTGTTCTGTTCGCTCGTGTTTCCTATCTGTCCACTTCTCTATGGCCAAGCCACCGGGAGTTTCTCGGGCACCGTTCTGGACAAGACAGGATCAGTAGTCGTAGGCGCAAGTGTAAAAGCCACCGCTCAAGCTACCGGTGTTACCCGCGACTCGAAGACCGACGAAAGCGGGCACTACCTGATGCCATTGCTGCCCATCGGAGATTACACGGTGAGGGTCGAATCGCAGGGCTTTGCGGCGGCCGAGCAGAAAGACTTGCGGCTGCAGGTAGACGAGCATCGCGAACTGGATTTCACCCTCGCACCCGCGTCGGTCACTGCTGCAATTGAAGTCAGCGCAACCGAAGTGTCGGTGCAGACCTCGAACCCGACCCTGGGTCAGGTTATTACTTCGCAACAAGTCGCCGACCTCCCCTTGAATGGCCGCGATTTCGTTCAATTAGCTACCTTAACGCCGGGAACCGTGCAGGAAACCAATCCCAACAGCTTCTTCAACGGCGGACCCAGCAGCGAAGTTTCCACCCGCGGGTCTTACTCGCTTTCTGTGGGCGGTTCGCGCGCCCAGAGCACCGACTGGTTGTTCGACGGCAACGATAATAACGAACTGACCGCCGGCGGTATTTCGATCTTGCCTTCGATCGATGCCATCCAGGAATTCAAAGTTCTGACCTACAACTACTCTGCAGAGTACGGAACGCGCGCGGGTCCGACCGTTCTGGTCACCACCAAGTCAGGCGCGAACCAGTTGCATGGATCGCTGTTCGAGTTCTTCCGGAACACTTCGCTGGATGCGCGCAGTTATTTTGCCTCCAGCCGCGAAAAATTCAATCTCAACCAGTTCGGCGGCGCCCTGGGCGGTCCCATCAAAAAGGACAAGACTTTCTTCTTCCTGGACTACCAGGGCAGAAGGCAGCGCAAGGGAGTCGCCTTTAACGGCTTTGTGCCCACGGCCGCGATGCGGACCGGTGACTTTTCGTCGGATTTGTATGGTGTCCCGCTGTCTGCCGGGACTCAGGTAGTCTTCAACCCTTACAGCATCGTCGGCGCCAACGGCCGGGATCCATTCCGCTGCGACGGCGCGGGGAACCCTTCGCCGGTGGCGGCGAACGGGACCCAGGCGACCGGTACGCCTTGCAACAAACTCCCTCCGGCGCTCATTAACCCGATCACCCAGCAGATTATGCTGGGCGCCAACTTTTATCCCCTGCCTACCCCGGGGATAGCGCCGGGCTCGGGCTTCAACTTTTCCGATGTTCCCGTTCGGAAACTTGACGAAGGTGAGTTCGACGTCCGCCTGGATCACAACTTTTCCAGCAAGGACACCATTTTTGCCCGCTTCAGCTACGATCAGGCGCGTCAACCAGATCAGCGGCGGCTTCAACCGCATTTTCAACCACATCCTCTCTTTTGGCGACCGCTCCTGCGAAGCCGCGAAACTTGGCATTCCCGGCGCCAATCTGGACAGCAGCTGCCCAGGTGCTCCTACGGGCCTCACGCAATCGACCAAGGATTGCGTCAGCTGTGGGATGACCGCCACCATCGTTGGTGGCCCATATTGGGGATTGGGCGATCGGGGCTTCGCACCATTCCAGGGTGGGACCAACGTTTTCATGATCTCCGACTCGCTCGACATGATCCGCGGTAAGCACGACATCCGGGTCGGCGGCCAGGTGCGCGCCCAGCAGATGAACGTGCTCACTAACGCCTTTCAGGATGGCTTCTTCGTCTTCACCAATCTGTGGTCCGGCAGCGGTCCCAACTTCGTAGGTGGGGACAACGCGGCCGACTTCCTGCTCGGCCTGAACAGTCTCGCGATTCATGATCAGACGTTCCGAGGCGCCACCACCGGGCGGCGCTGGAAACTGTTCCGCCCCTACGTCCAGGACGATTGGAGGGTGACGCCTAACTTGACCTTGAACCTGGGATTGGCGTGGGCCTTCGTCACTCCTATCACCGAGGCCCAGAATCGCCAGGCGAATTTTGATTTCAACAGCAGCTGCTCAACCCCTCCCGGCTGTAACTATTTGATTCCGGGGAAGAACTCAGACAGCCGCGTCGGGATCGAGCTGGACAAAACCGCTCTGGAGCCGCGTATTGGATTCGCCTGGAAGCCGTTCGGCAGCGCCAGGACCGCTGTGCGTGGCGGCTACGCAATTTTCCACGATTCCTCCTGGAACCAGGGTGGACAGGGCTTGTGGGAGAACCCGCCATTCTTCGCAGAGAGCGGCCAGTTTGCGTTCACGGTGGGTGGCTGCGCCTCTCCCACCGCCGCCTGCGCCGGTTCTGTCGGTCCGTTCGACTTCGGATTGAACGTGTCGAATGGATTCCCTATCTTCAACCAAGAGCCGGATCCAGCAACATTCGAGGGAACCATTCAGTCGCAGAACCGCAACTTTAAACAGGGTAGAGTGCAGCAGTTCAACCTCAACATCGAACGCGAGCTGCCGGGTAGCGTTGTGGCGACCGTTGGGTACGCAGGTTCCCGCAGCCATCACATCCTGGTCGATGGAGCGAACCTGAATGTGGCGTCTCCCACCGCATGCGGAGTGGTGCCCGGCTACACCCTGGGTTGCGGAGTTCCCACAGCGCCGTTCGGCCCATTTACTACGATCGCGGCCAACGCCGACGCAGGCAATGCCCGTTACGATTCTCTGCAAGTCAAGGTCGAAACCAAGAGCGCCCGACACGGCCTTTACGTTCTGATGGGCTATACCTACGCTCGCAACTTCGATTCCGGCTTCAACGACGGTCTGGGTTCCAGCGCGGGCGTGACCTACTGGCCCCTGCCGGGGAATGAGCGCGCGGACTGGGGTTTGTCGCAAATCCAGCTCAACCACAACTTCACTGCCAGCATCCTCTATGACCTGCCTTTCGGCAAGGGCAAGCAATTCGGCAGCAACTGGGGTGGGGCCACCAATGCGATCCTGGGAAACTGGCAGGTCAACGTGATCGAAAAGATCAGTTCGGGCTTTCCCATATTCGTGATTGCCACCACCAACAATTCCGGGGTGAACCAGGTCAACAACGGAAACAACTTTAATCGTCCCAACCAGCTTTGCGGCGCCACGGCCTCCAATGCAACCTTGAGTAAGTGGTTCAACACACAATGCTTCGCGGACGCTCCAAAGGGTGAACTTGGGAGTGCTCCTCGCGCGCCCGTCTACGGACCCGACTTCGTCAACACGGATTTTTCGATCATTAAACGCATCCCTCTGGCATTCCGTGAGGGCATGGATCTGGATTTCCGGGCTGAGTTCTTCAACCTGTTCAATCATGCGCAGTTTGGATTGCCTGGGAGCGACGTGGACTCGGCGACCAATTTCGGCGTAATTACCTCAACGGTGAACAATCCGCGCCTGATTCAGTTTGCCGTCAAGCTTCGTTTCTAGGGCCGGCTAGTTGAACGACGTCAATTTCGGGCAGACGGTGCAGACTTGGGATCTCCCAGACTTAGATATCCCAGGATTGCGCAGTCTGCCCTCAAATTTGCAACTATAAAGATCTTCCCGGGGGGACAATGGGCCGGTGCGCGCGGAAGCTTGCAAGAATATCTCTACTCATAACACTACTCGGAAACGCCGCCGCCGCCCAGAAAATCAAAGTCATCGTCGACCAGGATGCCCGCGGCCCCGGTACCAGCGACCAGCAGGCGATCCTGGTTTTCCTGCAGTCGGAAAAGTTTGACGTCCTTGGCATCACCACCGTCAGCGGCGACCAGTGGGTGAAAGAAGAGACCCAGCACGTCCTGAGAATGCTCGAGGTTGCCGGACGCACCGATGTCCCGGTCATCCAGGGAGCCGAATTCCCTTTGCTCAACTCCAAGGAAGAAACCGAGCGCTGGGAAGCTCTCTACGGGAAACTGGAATACAAGGGATGCTGGACCGACCGCTTCGAAGCCAACCGCTCTACCGTCTACGACGAGCCCTATCACGCGCCCGACATTGTTCCTCCCATGAAGGAAGGTGCGCCCGACATTCAAGCCGCGCCCGGCACTGCAGCGGAGTTTATTGTGCAGATGGTGCACAAGTATCCTGGTGAGATAGTCCTTTGGGCGGGCGGTCCGTTGACCAATTTTGCCCTCGCCCTGAAACTCGATCCCGAAGTCGCTACGCTGGCGAAAGAGTTCGTCATGATGGGCGGCGGATTATACGCGGACAAAGGCGCCATTGATCCCGGCGCCATCGATGCGCGCCGGGAATTCAACTGGTGGTTTGATCCGGAAGCCACCCGCATCGTCCTGCGCGCACCCTGGAAAAAAGTGACCATCACGCCCATCGATATTTCGGTCAAGACCCGCTTCACCACGGAGATGAAAGCCGTCATCTCCAAGGCAAACACTCCGGTCACGCAATATCTGGATAAGTATTCTTTGCCGGGCTACATGTGGGACGAGATCGCTGGCGCAGCGCTGATCGATCCCTCCATCATCACCGGGCAGAAGCAACTCTACATGGACATTGATGTCGACCACGGAGCCAGTTACGGCAAGACGATCTTCTGGGACGCCAAAGCCCAGGTTCCGCCTTACTTGCGCCTGGCCAATGTCCAATTCGATATTGACGCGGAAAAGTTCTACAAGCTCTACATTGAACTGATGACCCGGCCCCCACGCCGATGATCAAGACCAGACATAGCAAATTCCGCCTGCCACTCACACTCCTGCTGCTGGCGGCTTCTTTCGCTCAAGCCCAGCAGCGGCGCAAGGTAATCATCAACCAGGACTGCTCTGGACCCGGCGGCAGCAACATGCAGACCCTGCTCGTGCTGATTCAGTCTCCCGCGGTTGAGGTCCTGGGGATTACCGTAGTCAGCGGGAACCAGTGGCGCGACGAAGAAGTGGCGCACACGCTGCGCCTGCTCGAAATCATCGGGCGCACCGACATTCCGGTGGTGCCCGGCGCCGTTTTTCCGCTGGTGCGGCGGCGTGAAGAAACGCAACTCTGGCAGGAACGTTACGGAAAAGTCGCCTTCGCGGGCGCCTGGGATGAACGCTGGTGGCACGAGCCTTTTGTCGTCCCGACGCTTCCCGAAGGAAAGCCTGCCACCCAGCCCGCTGACGAAGACGCCGCTCACTTTTTGATTCGTAAAGTGCACGAGTTTCCGCACCAGGTAACGATCTACGAAGGCGGCCCCATGACCAACCTGGCCCTGGCAACCTCAATCGATCCCCAGTTCCCCGAACTGGCTCAGGAACTGGTCTTCATGGGCGGAAGCCTGAGTCCTCAGACTGACGATCCCGAGTGGACCAGTAATCCCCGGCACGAATTTAATTTCTGGTTTGATCCCGAGGCGGCACAGATCGTCTTGCGCGCGCCGTGGAAGAAGATCGTGTGCACGCCGGTGGACATCTCCATCAAGACCCGCCTGACCCCCGCAATGATTAAGCAGATCGAATCCAGTGGAACCCCTCTGGCACGGTATATCGCGCGTTTCTTCCAGACGGGCCAGGGTGGCGAGTATATGTGGGACGAGCTTGCCGCGGCCGCCTGGATCGATCCCACGCTGATCACCAAGAGAGAGACCCGTTACATGAGTGTGGACCTCGACCGGGAAGCAGGATACGGCAACACGCTGACCTGGACGGAGAAAGATGGGTCAAGGCTCGGCGTGAGGCCGGTTGAAGTCGAGGTAGATCTGGACAACGACAAGTTTGACCGGATGTTTGTGGGTTTGATGAGGGCGAGTACGCCTGGCGCGCACTGAAAGTCAAAAGCCCTTAACCGCAAAGAACGGAAAGAAAAAACGCAAAGATCGCGAAGGTTTCTTTGAGCACTTTGCGGTTTTACTGCTGTAAGTGCGACGCAGAGCCCGAGTCCCGCAAGGCATACACGAACTGCTGGATCTCGTGCCGCTGCCTCTCGACTTC
>WNFO01001348.1_pt1 | contig 19213 bp, 18 predicted proteins | sample 5400251 | NCBI WGS metagenome assembly WNFO01 (sample SAMN13153354, study PRJNA577476) | soil metagenome | isolation source: 100 cm saprolite under Madrone tree | place: USA:California | collected 2016-06-14
GCGAGGCGTGGGAGGCGAGGTAGAGCGAGCGACGTAGAGAGCGCGGGATCGTCCGGACCAGCGGATGGACCGCGCCTTTCAAGGCCTCCTGCTCGTCCGCGGAGAACTCGAAGCCGAGCGTCTGGCGCGAGTACGCGATGGAGTGATGGACCCGCAGCCCCTCCAGCCGTTCCTTCATCTCGGCGTCGAGTGCGTCGTAGGCTGCGCGCATGTCGGCGTACTCCGTATCGGCAGCCACGGGCGGGACGACCTTCGCCGACAGCATCGAGTACCGGCCCGGCGGATCCTGGAAGGACGCATCAGTGTGCCACAGGCGATTGCCGAGCCCGTACATGCGTCGGCGATTCTCCGACTTCATCACCTCGCCGTTTTCGTCGAGATTCGAGATATCGCCGAGCGCCTCGTTGCCCAGCCGGTTCTTCACCAGCGCGCTGCTCCCGAGCTTCGTGTGCAGCTGGCCGTCGAGCCGCTGGGCGAACTCCAGGTGCTCGTCGTCGGCGAACGGCTGGTCGTGGAAGACCAGGACGGCGTACTCGTCCATCCCGGCCCGGATCTCGGCGAGGGTGTCGGGATCGCGGACCTGGCGGAGGTCGACCGGACCGACTTCGGCAACGAAGTGCGGGTGGAGCTTCCGGAAGCTCAGTGCCATGAGCATGAGCCTAGGCCGACCCCGGGCCGAGAGTCAAGCGTGCGATCAGCCTCAAGGGCGTCAGGGCCATCGCCTGGGCGCGCTAACGAATCCGCTCCGGGAGCAGCCGCATCGGGCGACGGCAAGCGTGACCATCCATCCTCCTGACTCTCCAAAATTCGTCGGTGATGCGACGACAAACGCCATACAGAGGCGTGGCGGCATCCTTGAGTGCTCCACATGTAGCGGATTTTGTGGCATGTCCAGCACCCGGCAGCGACGGTACGTCGCTTGCTAGAGATTCACAGCGGGGGGAACTCTCATGCGCGTCAAATTGGCCCGGCCGGAGTCGCGTCGACGCCCACGGACCAAGGCCAACTGGCCGGTGGTCGTGGAGCTGGATGATCGGGTGCTTCACGGCGAGACGATTGACGTGAGTCAACTCAGCGTCAAGGTGCGCCTCGGGGAGCGGCTGGAAGACGCTTCGCTTGTGACGCTGCATCTCAACCCGCCCCAGGGGTGCCCCGTCGACGCCCGCGCGATCGTGTGGCGAACGGATGATGACGGTTCCGTCCTCCTCTTCCTCAAGAAGACGCCCGCCGCCCTTCTCGCAGGCAATGACAAGCGCTCGCCGGCGCCGCGTGTTCTCACGATCCTGGTTGTCGACGATGATCGCAGCGTAGGCTCTTTGGCGCAGGACATTCTACGGTCCGCGGAATATCTCGTCCTCTTCACTGACGATCCGATTGAAGCGATCCGGCTGGCCAGGCACCGGCCAGGTGACATTGATCTCCTGCTCGTGGACGTGGTCATGCCATTGATGGACGGTCGAGAGCTCGCTCGACGTGTGCTCGACCTTCGCCCCAAAGTGAAGGTCTTGCTCATGTCGGGATTCGAGATGTCCAGTCTCCGGGACACGGGATGGCCGGTCATCGCGAAGCCCTTCGGCATCACGGAACTCATCGAGAAGATCGAGGAATGCACCACCGCAAAGAGTCGATCATCGGTATTCGCGGCTCCGGCGCGATCCGCTCGACGGCCGACGGACCGGACGAACCGCCCGGACACCCCGTGACGTTCTCACTCTCGGCATGCCCTTCGCAGACGTAGGGCCGTGGACCGCGGGGAGCCCCAAGCGGGCGCCTGAAGCCACGCTCGGGGCTCCCACCGAGCGTGGCCGGTTGGGAGAGATTCTTCTCGCCAACCAGGCGATCACCGAGCAGCAGCTCGAGCATGCCCTGGCCCAGCAGGGGAGTCTGCAGCTTCCGCTAGGTGCGGTGCTGGTCAAGCTCAACTACGTCACGGACGACACCATGCGGCAGGCGCTGAGCAAGCAGCTCAACGTGCCCTTTATCGACCTCGAGCAGGTGACGATCGATCGCCGGCTTGTCCGCGTGATCAACCGGAGCTACGCGCAGCGCCATTCAGTGCTGCCGATCGCCCAGGTCGGCCGGACGCTGACCGTCGCCATGGACGATCCGACGGACGGAGCCGTGATCGATGAGTTGATGCATCTGACGAGCTTCGGCATCACCGTCGTCACGTCCTCGAGCCGGGCGATCCAACGGGCGTTCCGGCGCCTCTATCAAGAGGCACCGGACGCGCCCGGGTCACTTGACGCCCATCTGATCACGCCGGTGGACCCTCCTTCCGACGTGGGCCAGGGTTCGTCGGCCACCGGCGACGAGCAGGCGACTCGGCGCGCGGATGAGCTCTTTCGGCAGATCCTCTTTCGCGCGCTCGAAAGCCACTGCAGTGACATCCATTTGGAGATGCTGCCGGCGGGGCTGCACGTGCGTTACCGGGTCGACGGTGTCCTGCGTAAGGCGCACTTTGGGCGGCTGCAGGACAATCTCGATCAGAACATGCGCGAGATCACGTCGCGGATCAGGATTCTCTCCAAGCTCGACATCGCCGAGCGGCGTCGCCCGCAAGATGGCAGCTTCCAGGTGTCGGTCAACCGCGGCGCGAGCAAGGTCACGATCGACCTGCGCGTCTCGGTCATCCCGAGCTACTCGGGCGAGAGCATCGTCATCCGGATTCTGGACCGAGCGCGGGCGCCGCGCTCCATTGCCGAGCTCGATCTGTCGGCCGTCGTCTCATCCCGTCTCGAAGAGCTGCTCCGGCGCACCACCGGCATCTTCCTGGTTACCGGGCCCACCGGGTCCGGCAAATCGACGACACTCTACGCCTGTCTGATGAACCTTCACCGCCCGGAGATCCGCATTCTCACCGCGGAGGACCCGGTAGAGTACGTCTACGACGAACTGAGCCAATCGGAAGTCAACGACGGGATCGGTAACACGTTCGCTGGGTATCTCCGGGCGTTTCTCCGGCATGACCCGGAAATCATCATGGTTGGGGAGATTCGCGACCAGGAAACCGCGGAGATGGCCTTCCGCGCCGCCCAGACCGGGCACCTCCTCCTCAGCACGCTGCACACCAACAGCGCGATCGCCGCCCTTCCCCGGCTGCTCGATCTCAAGATCGAGTCTTCGCTCATCGGCTCGTCGCTCATCGGAGTCATGTCGCAGCGACTCGTCCGCCGGATCTGCCCATCCTGCCGGCAGGAATGGTTGCCATCGCCTGAAGTGCTGAACGAGTTCTTTGAGACCGTGCCGACCCACGTGAAGCTCTTCCGAGGGGTGGGCTGCGCCGACTGCGGCTTCAGCGGCTACAAAGGCCGGATGATGATCGCCGATCTCTGGATGCCCGACGAGCAAGACGCGGGGCTCATTACCAGGCAGGCACCCTTCGACGAAATATGCGAGAGCGCGCGGCGCACTACGTGCAGCATGGCTCAGGATGCCCACGAGCGCCTAGTGGCGGGCACCACGACCGTCGAGGAACTGCTACGCGTGCTTCCGTACGGCGCCATCGTCGAGCATCGCCGACGATTTTCTCGCTGAGGGGGCGTTGTTCGGGGGGGCGAAGTGGCAGCTCCGCGTGTCGTCGCGCTCGGTTTCGAACGGCTCGTTAGTAAGTTATGATCAGACCGTGACCACCTCGAAGCCCGGAGATACGCTGGCGAAGGCGGTCGAATTCCTGGAAGCGGGAGCGTGGCAGCAGGCCCACGAGATCGTTCAGGGGGAGAAGTCAAACGTGGCGGCGTGGCTGCACGGCATCGTGCACACCCTCGAAGGCGATCTCGACAACGCGCGTTACTGGTACCGCAGGGCCGGCCGCGACTTCCCGGGACGGGATGCCGTCCAGCAGGAAATCGCGGCGGCCCGCCGGAAGGTTACACGGTGACGGGCCGGTAGACCGGCGTGCGCCACTCCGGGAAGCGCTGGTCGGTGCCGCGCACCACGCCCATGTAGGCGTTGAGCAGGCGCTGGGTGACGGGCCCGATCTTGCCGTCGCCGAGCGGGAAGCGGTCCACCGACAGGATCGGCGTGAGCTCGTAACCGCTGCCGCAGAAGAAGGCCTCGTCGGCCACGTAGAGCTCGGTCCGCGCGATATCTCTCTCCACCACGTCCAGGCCGACCGCGGGGGCGAGCGCGTCGATCAGCGTCGAGCGCGTGATGGACTCCAGGATGTCGCTGGTCACCGGCGGCGTCACGAGCTTGCCCTTCCGCACCATGAAGAACGTGGCGCCCGTGCCCTCGGCCACCGTGCCGCGCTGGTTGAGGAAGATGGGCGAGTCGTATCCGTCGGCCTTGGCCTGGAGCCCGGCAAGGCGGCCGTTCTGATAGTTGGCGCCGCACTTGAGACGGATGGGAATGGCGTTGTCGGACGTGCGCTGCCACGAGCTGACGCAGGCCTTGAGCCCGTTGCCGTCGCCGATGCGCGGCCGGCGGCGCGGGTTGATGTAGAGCCCGGACGGCGAGGTCGCCTCGAGCCCGACGCCCGCCACGTACGCCACCATGTGCATGTGGATGTCCTCGCGGGCGTCATTGCCCTTCAGCACCTCGCGGACGGCGTCGTAGAGATCCAGATCCTGGTACGGGATGGTGAAGCGCATCATCTTCATGGATTCGCGGAAGCGCGCGAAGTGCTCGGCCAAGCGGAAGGCGTAGAGCTCGCCGTCGGCCTCGTTCCAGTACGCCCGGATGCCCTCGAAGACGTTGCTCGCGTAGAAGACCGCCGCGCTGTTGACGGGCAGAACCGCCTCCGTCTGGGGGACGAGCTTGCCGTTCATCCAGATCTTGAAATCTGCCATGTCGCTGGAATCCTCCGTAGTGGGTGCCCTTCACCGACCTGTCCGACTCCGACGAGAGTATCAGGAATGGGTGGCTCTTGGAAAGCCGCGCGTGAGGTGTGGTAAGAGTCACGGGATGCGCCCGATCGTCCGCCGGCGGCTGACCGTGGCCGCGCTGTTCGTGGTGAGCTGCGGCATCGCGACCCCGCTCGCCGCCTTCGGGGTATTCCTCCCCGTCCTCGCCGAGGCCTTCGGGTGGAGCCGTGGCGCCATCTCGACGGCGCTCTCGATCAACCTCGTGCTCGGCGGGCTGGCCGGCCTCGGGATCGGCGCCCTCTCGGACCGCCACGAGCCCCGCGTCCTGCTGGTTCCGACCGCCGTCCTGGCCGGCGCGGGCTTCGCCCTCGTCTCGACCGTCGGCGCGCTGTGGCAGCTCTATTTCTTCGTCGGGGTGCTGGGCGGACTGGGCATGTCGGGCTTCTACCTTCTCAGCGCGACGACGGTCGCGCACTGGTTCGAGGAGCGCCGCGGTCTTGCCCTGGCCCTCGTCCTCGTCGGGTTCAATCTCGGATACATCGGCGGCGGGCCACTGGCGGCGTGGCTCATCGCCGCGGCGGGCTGGCGCGGCGCCTATGCCCTCCTCGGGGGCGGCTGCGGGCTCTGCGCCGTGCTCGCGGCGCTCTACGTACGCCTGCCGCGGCCGTCGGAGGCGGCGGCTCTTCGCGTGCCCTCCGGATCTGACCACGCGAGGGATGTTTCGATGGATGCTGGGCACCGGCGGGGCGTCACGCTCGGCGCCGCGCTCGCCGATCCGCGTCAGTGGTGCCTGAACCTCGCATGGCTGCTGCTGGGCGGGCTGACCTTCATGGTGACCGTCCACATCGTGCCCTTCGCGCGCGACCAGGGCGTCAGCCTCGGCGGGGCGTCGCTCGCGCTCACGGCGTACGGTATAGGATCGGTGATCGGCCGGGTCACGGCGGGCGCCCTGTCCGACCGGATGGGCACGGTCACGACCATGCGCGTGGCCTACGCGGTCCAGGTGCTGTCGCTGCTGGCGCTCTTGTGGCTGCCCTCGCGCGAGACGCTGCTCGGTTCGCTGGTGGGGCTCGGGGCGGGTTTCGCGGCGGCGGATACCATGATCACGAAGGCGATCCCCGAGGTGTTCGGCATGCAGGCGATCGGCGCCATCATGGGTGTGCTTTCCCTCGGCTGGCGCTCAGGGGCCGCGCTGGGCCCGGCCGCGGCGGGTTTCCTGTACGACGCGACCGGCTCCTACGCCGTGCCGTTCGGCGTGGCGCCGCTCGTGGTGGTGGCGAGCTGGGCGTTCTTCGCGGCGGCGACGTCGCGCCGTCCCCGGCTCTCCGTTTGACCTCTTCCGCTCTCTCTGGCAGGATCAGCGCAATGCAGGTTCGCTCATCAGCAGTCCCCTCGCTCGACCCTCCCCACGCGAAGCCTCGATGACGACGGCGACGTCCGCCGCCTCGGAGCTCGAGCCGCCCATCAGCGCGCTCCGCCGATGGTCGATCACCGTGACGGTCATGACGGTGACCCTCATGCAGGTGCTGGACGTCACCGTCATCAACGTGGCGCTGCCCCACATGCAGGGCTCGCTCTCGGCGGGCGTGGACGAGATCTCGTGGGTGCTGACCTCCTACCTGGCCGCCACCGCCGTGATCCTGCCCGCAACCGGCTGGCTGGCCGGTCTCCTGGGGCGCAAGCGCCTGTTCCTGTTCTGCACGGTGGGCTTCACCGCGGCCTCCATCCTGTGTGGCCTCGCGCCGACCCTGAACGTGCTTCTCTTCGCGCGAGTGCTCCAGGGCATCGCCGGGGGGCCGCTGATGCCGCTATCCCAGGCGATCATGTGGGAGATCTTCCCGTTCCGGCAGCGCGGCATGGCGATGGCCGTGTGGGGCATGGGGATCATGATGGCCCCGATCTTCGGACCGACGCTCGGCGGGTGGATCACCGACAACTGGTCGTGGCGCTGGACCTTCTACATCAACCTCCCGATCGGCATCGTCGGCTTTTTCGCCGCCAGCGCCATCCTGTTCGACCCTCCGTACCTGCGCAAGGCGGGCAAGATCGACATCCCCGGGCTGGTCCTCATGGTGATCGGCTTCTTGTCCCTCCAGCTCTTTCTCGACCAAGGCGAGCGCTACGAGTGGTTCGATTCGGGCTTCATCGTCATGCTCGGGCTCACCGCCACGGTGGCCCTGGTAGGCTTTCTCGTGCGCGAGCTCACCGCGGAGGAGCCCATCCTCGACCTTGGCGTCTATCGGGACCGCAACTTCGCGGCGTCCAGCGTCATCATGGTCTTCGTCATGTTCGGGTTCTTCTCGAGCATGGTTCTTCTGGCTCTCTTCACCCAGAAGGTGCTCGGCTACGACGCGTGGACGTCGGGACTGGTGCTGGCGCCCGGCGGCGTGGGCAATCTCCTCTCGCTCGTTCTCGCCGGCCGGCTCATCAATAAAATGGACCAGCGGTTCATCCTTGCCGTGGGCTGCATCCTGAACGCATGGGCGGCCTGGAATATGTCGGTGCTCACGAGCGGGGTGGACTACTGGGCACTGGCATGGCCCCGGTTCGTCCAGGGGCTCGGTACGGGACTCGTCTTCGTGCCGCTCAACGCCGTCGGGCTCGCCACGATTCCGCGGATCAGCATGGGCAACGCCACCGCGCTGCTGAACGTGGTCCGCAATCTGGGAGGGGGCGCGGGGGTGGCCATCGTCAGCACGCTGCTCACCCGGCGGACGCAGGCGCACCAGTCGACGCTCATCGCTCACGTCAACCCGTTCGATGCGGAAACCACGGCGCGGCTGTCCGCCTGGACCGCCCATTTCGGGACGCAAGGCTCGGATTCATTCACGGCTCAAACACGCGCCATGGCCATGGTCTACCAGGAAGTGACGCGCCAGGCCCAGGTCCTGGCCTTCGCCGACGACTTCTGGCTCCTCTTCGTGCTCTTCTGCGGGACGCTCCTGCTCCTGCCGCTCCTCGAGCGCGTTCGAACGGGACCCGCCACCGCGAGGCATGCGAGCGCCGACGACGGGCCAGCGCCGGTGCACGTGGAATAGCCGCGCGGCGGCTGCGGACTTTAGCGGGAGCGCGAAGGCTTGGGACGGAGCAGAGGTGGGCGCGGGACGGGGATCGAGGCTCCACGGTCCCAGAGCTGACGCAGCAGGCGCAGCCGCTCCCGCTCCAGCTTCTCGAAGGCCTCGACGGCCGAGGGCGCCTCGGCGACACAGCCGGGCAGCTCCGGGTACTCCGCCCGCCGCAGCCATTCGCCGTGACGCTCGACGGATTCCATCACGAGCAGGTACGGCACGGCCTCGTAGTACGCGAGATCGGGGGCGGGGCCGTGCGTGTCCATCAGACGAAGGGCACCCAGGCGATGGGCACGCCGGCGTCGGACTGGCGCGCTTTCTCCGTCGCCGCGATCCAGCTCTCGCCTTCGGGCAGCAGGACGGAGGCCGGGCGCACCCGGCACAGATTCGGGTCGTCGACGCCGGCGGGCACGGCGCCCTGGTCGCGCAGCGCCTTCGCGGCGTCGATGAGCCGGCGCCTCATTAAAATCACCATGGCGTCGGTGGTCCCGAGGTGCTCCTGCGTCCGGTCGTAGATCGGGCCCATGGTCTCCGTCATGGCCCGATCTTGCAGATTCCCGAGGAAGGGAATGCCGAGCGTGAGCTCCTTCTGCAGCTCGCGGTCCTGCTTGAAGTCGTTGTGGAGGTTCGCCGCGGTGTAGAAGCGCGTCCGCGGATCGCTGGTGGCCTCCAGGTAACCTCCCCACGCGGCGAAGGGGTCGCGGATCTGCCGACGCTCTTCCTCCGTGACGGGGCGGTCGAGCCGCCCGCGCATGACGAACTGGAAATTGTAGTGGTCGTCCAGCGGCACCCAGGCCCGCGCCGAGACGATCTGGGGATCGCTGGCAGCGATCATCGAGAAGAACGGCATGATGAATTGCGTGATGCGGTGCCAGTACATCCCTTCTGTGTCCGAGCGCCGCCGCGCCGAGTAGCAGGCGCCGTAGTCCGTGGGCAGCACTTCGAGCCGCGGCCGCTTGTCGCGATGATAGGTGCCGCGCTGCTTGCTGTCCGGGGTGCGCTTGGCGTGCACGAAATCGATGTGAGAGGAGTCGATGTCACCCTCCAAGGCCTGCACCCAGTTGCACTCTTCCAGCATCATGAGGGGCGGATAGACCTGCTCGGCGGGCAGCGTGTTGATCTCGAATGCGGGCAGCGGCGGCGCCGTCTCGCCGGGACCCATGTAGGTCCAGATCACGCCGTTGACGTCGCGGCACGGATACGCGCGGGCGCGGACCTTGTCCTTGAAGGTGCTCTCCTCCGCTTCGTTCGGCATGTCGACGCAGCGCCCCCTGACGTCCCACTTCCAGCCGTGATACGAGCAGCGCAGGCCGCACTCCTCGTTGCGGCCGAAGAAGAGCGAGGCGCCGCGGTGGGGACAGTTGGCGGCCAGCAATCCGACCTCGCCCCGCGTATCGCGGAAGGCCACGAGATCCTCGCCCAGGAGGCGCACCTTCTTCGGCGGGCCGTCGGGCTCCGGCAGCTCTGTCGAGGGCAGGCAGGGCATCCAGTAGTGGCGGAGCAGCTCGCCCATGGGCGTGCCGCGCCCGACCCGGCACAGCAGCTCGTTGTCTTCGCTCGAGAGCATCGCCTGTCTCCTTCTTTCGGTTAGTGCCAGGCCGCGAACGCCATCCCGACCCCGCTCCCCGCCTCCGACCGGTAGGAGGGGACATAGTCCACGAGCTGCATCTGCAGGTGCTCGAGGGCGCCGGCGGCCGTGATCCAGTTGCGAATCTCGGAGTTGCCGGACTCGAGCTTGGCGGCCGGCAGCGCGGCCAGCGCGTCCCCGTCCTTCTTGGTGAGAAGCTGGAGCACGTGCCGGTCCAGCTCCTCGTCGACGAAGAAGTGACTGAGTCCCCCCGAGGCGACGATCCCGACGCGCTTGCGTGACGGCCACGCTTCCACGGCCTGGCGGATGGCCCGACCGAGCTGGTAGCAACGCCTCGGGGTCGGCTGGTTCGGCGGATAGTAGGTGTTCAGCATGACGGGCACGATGGGCACGATGCGCTCGCCCATGAGCCGTTGGTGCACGAAGTTCCACGCGTGGCCGAATGGGCTGTGCTTCGGCTGCACGCGGATATGGGCAACGTCGAAGTCGTGCTCCCGCGTCAGCGTCTCGACCAGGTGCCTGCCTAGCGCCGCGTCCACGGGGAATGACCGGTTCGTGCCGTCGCCGTAGAAGCCCCAGTAGGAAAGCCGGCGAAGGGGCCGCACGCGATCGAGGGGCGGGGGCAGGTTCTCCACCGTCTCACCCCAGTAGATGCACAGGGCCGGCTGGTTATCCGCGCTGAACCATTCGTCCTGATCGTCGCCGATCACGACGAGGGCGTCGGGCGCTTCCTTGGCGAGGACGCCGCGGAGCTCCTGGATGGCGGCCTGCGTCGCCTCGTGCCGGGCCCTCGTCACCTCGGGAGCGAGCTCGCGGGTGATCCACGAAGCGTTCTCGCGCGCCTTTGCGGCGAACTCGGGCAGGCGGCCGCGGTCCAGCTCGCCGAGCCGGTCGAAGGCCTCGTGGGGCGTGCTCAGCATGGGGCTGTGCGAGGTGCCGATGCCCAGGGTGACTTCCGCCATCACTTGCCTCGGAGCTTCACGTCTTCGTAGGGCGCCGAGAACGCCCAGCCGAGGATGAGCCCGAGGCCCGATTCCGCCACGCGCGGGCCCTGCGCGTGAATGAAGCCGAGCTCCCAGATCGGTGCGTACATGGCCTTTTCGTGCATCAGTTGCTGGATCCGCTGGAGCATCGCCTCTCGCCGCTTCCGGTCCAGCTCGCCCGCCTGCTCTCTGAAGAGTCCGTCGATGTCAGGGTAGCCTCCGTAGACGTACGTACCGCCTGAGGCCACGAATGTCTCGATGCGGGTGGCCGCGTTTCCGAACGCGCCCGTTATGGTGTAGGCGATGTCCTTCAGCTTCTTCTCCTGGTACCCCTTGAAGAAGGCCGCCCGCTCGAGCGGCCTGAGCCTCACGCGAATCCCCGCCGCCTGCAGGTAGCCGATCGCCGCCTCGCTCATGGTGGCGGTGGCAGGTTCGCACCAGAAGTCTCCGGCGTCGAATCCTTTCGGGTAGCCGGCCTCGGCGAGGAGCTGCTTCGCCCTGGCGGGATCGTAGGGATACGCAGGCGGCTGCCAGTAGAAGTCGAAGCTCTGGGGGATGATGCTCCAGGTGATCCGCGAGAACCCCAGCGTGATCGCCTCGTTCATGACCTGGCGGTCGATCGCATGGTTGGCGGCCAGACGGACCCGGCGGTCCGCCCACGGCGACTTCGGGTCCCACTGATCGAGGAACGCGAGCCAGTGGGTCGACACGATGGGGGTGGGCCGGAGCGTCAGCCCTGCCGTCCGCCGCGCCTCTTCGGCCAGCGCACTCTGGAGCAGGTAGACGACGTCGGCCTCGCCGCGCTTGAGCATCGCCAGCCGCGTGGCCTCGTCGGGGATCGACTTGAGCACGAGCCTCTTGACGCTCGGGCTCTTCCTCCAGTACGACTCGTTCGCCTCGAGCACGAGCTCCACGCCGGGGTTGAACGAGACGAACCGGTATGGGCCGGCGCCGACGGGCGCCCTCTTGAAGCCGTCGTCGCCGACCTTCTCCAGGTACTTCCTGGGCACGATCCAGCCGGCTCCGGTGGTGAGGCTTCCGTAGTAGGTCATGAAGTCGGGCCAGGGCTCCTTGAACCGGAAGCGAACCCGGCCCGGATCCACGACCTCCACCGCCGCGACCTTGTCCTTCATGACCTTGTTCGCCGCGCCCCGGTAGCGCTCGAAGGAGAACTTCACGTCGTCGGCGGTGACCGGTTCGCCGTTGTGGAACTTGACACCCTGGCGCAGGACGAACTCCTGGACGAGGCCGTCCTTCGACAGGCTCCACGATTCGGCCAGGCTCGGCGCCATGGCGTTGCCCGGCATGGGCTTTACCAGCGCGTCGTGCAGCGCGTAGAGGATCATGAACGGCGTGGCGATGCCCGGAGTCTCGGCAGGGTCGAACCAGGTGGGGGCAAGCGAGATGTGGATTCCCCAGGTCATCTGGCCCTCGGGCGCGGCGGCAACCGGTCCGGGTCCGATGGCCGAAACCAGGAGGAAGAACGACGTCGCGAAGAGGCTGCGAACGGTTCTCACGGTGGCCGCCTCCTTTCCCAACGCGCGAGGGCGAGGACCGGCGTCGCGGTAGTCCGCGCCAGCACTCGGTACTAGCGCGTGGGCGCGTACTTGCCGGTCAACTGGGGCGTGGTGCCTTCCTGCTTCTTCTCCTGCCGGTCGAGCCGCGTCTCGCGGGCCCAGGTGCGCTTGAGGTCGTCGCGCACGCCGAAGCGGAGGCGGCCGAGGCCGTCCGTTTCCAGCTCGATCTTGTCGCCGTCCTGGAAGGCGCTGAGCCCCCGGTGGTTGGTGCCGGTGGCGAGAACGTCACCGGGCTCGAGCGGATGGATGGAGGTGACCCACTCGATGCACCGGGGGATCTTGTGGGCCATGTCGCTGGTGTTGAAGTTCTGCTTGAGCGCCGCGTTGACCCAGAGCCGGATCTGCAGGCGGTGCGGGTCGCGTATCTCGTCGGCGGTGACCAGGTACGGCCCCATCGGCGCGAACGTGTCGCGCGACTTCATCTGATAGAAGGTGTTGCCGGCGGGCAGGAGGCCCCGCGCCGAGCCGTCGATGAAGTTCGTGTACCCGAAAACGTAGTTCATGGCTTCGGACGCTTTGACCTTGGACGCGCGCTTGCCGATGACGAGGGCCACTTCCGCCTCGCCCTCGAAGATGGTGGCGGGGACGTCGGGCAGCACCATCGTATCGCCGTCACCGATCACGCTGTGGGGCGACTTGTGGAACGCGTTGATGGGGGCGGGCTCGGCGCGCGTGCCGTCCTCCATGTAGTTCACGGCCATGCACACGATGTTGTGGGGCTTGGGCAGGGGAGGGCGGATCCTGACCTTGCTGAGCGGCACGCTCTCCGCCCGCGCGACCGCTGCCTGGAGGCGCTCCTTGTGCTCGTCGAACCGCTCGATCAAGCCGCTGATGAGGCCGTGTGGCCCGGTATGCGGGATGCCCCGCACGGCGAACGACACGTCGTGCACGGCGTCTCCCTCGAGCACGCCGAGCTTGAAGTCGTCGAAGAAGAGAAGTTTCACGCCTCGGCTCTGGAGGCCGCTCAGGCCCTCCCGGCGAGCGGCCCGCGCAGGAGCCGCCCCGGCAGGGCGCCGGTGTGCTTGCCGTCGCGCAGCAGGACATCGCCGTTGACCACGGTGGCCGCGATGCCACGGCACCGCTGGGTGAGGCGCTTCGCGCCGGCGGGCAGGTCGTTGACCACCTCGGGCATCTCGGCGCCGATGGTGGCCGGGTCGAAGACGACGAGGTCGGCGGCGAAGCCTTCCCGGAGGAGCCCGCGATCGGAGAGGCCCCACTGGGTGGCCGTGTCGAACGTGATCATGCGCACGGCCTGCTCGAGGGTCAGAGCCTGCTTCGCGCGCACCCAGTGGCTGAGAAGATGCGACTGGAGCGAGGCGTCCATGAGCTGCGAGACGTGGGCGCCCGAGTCCGAGAAGGTCACGACGGTGCGCGGGTGCTTGATCAGCTCGAGCGCGTGCTCCTGGTTCTCGTTGGCGATGGGCTGGAGGAAGAAGAGATCGAGGTCCTTCTCGAGCGCGAGCTCGATCATGGCCTCGACCGGGTCCACGCCGCGCTCGCGCGCGACCTCGGCCACGGAGCGGTGCGGCCCCTCGACGGTGTCCATCACGAAGAGCCATTCGTAGACGGCCGGTCGCGCTTCCGTCCCGAGAGCTTTCCGATCGTCACGCTCGCGCGCGGCCTCGACCAGGCGGCGGCGCAGCTCTGGATCGCGGAGGCGCCGCTTCTGCTCGTCGAGCGGCAGCGCCCGGAGCTCCTTCCACACCGGCAGGCGGTCGAAGGGCAGCTGGGTCTTGAACGACAGGATCGCCGAGAGCCAGCGGCTGTGCACCTGGGCGAACATGCGCCCGCCCGCGGCCGCGGTCTCCTCGAGCAGGGTGATGTAGGTCCGCCAGATGTCGGGCGCGTCTTTCCGGCTGAACAGGCCGAATGTCACGGGGCGGCCGGTCTCGACGGCCAGCTCCCGCAGCCGGCGCTGGTAGTCGCGGAGACCGGGGTTGCCCGGGTCGCGGTCCACGCCTTCGCCCGCGATCTCGAAGATACCGGCATTCATTTCGCCCATGACGCCGACGAGCCGGCGAATCTCGTCCCAGGGGGCGACGCGACTCGCGACGGGACGCCGGTCGGGCGTCTCGTGGCTCGGGGAGCGCGAGGTGGTGAAGCCCATGGCGCCGGCGGTGAGCGCGCTGCGCAGCTCCTTCTCCATGGCTTTGAGGTCGTCTTCGGTCGCGGCCTGATCGAAGGCGCGCTCGCCCATGACGTAGGTGCGAAGCGCGGAGTGACCCATGTAGCCGGAGTAGTTGATCCCCTTGGGCAGCGACTCGAGCGTGTCGAGGAACTGGGAGTAGGTGGTCCACGTCCACTCGATGCCGGCCTCCATGGCCTCCGCGGAGATGTCCTCGGCGCGCTGGAGGTTGCGGATGACGAGGCTTCTGTCCGCCTTGGCGCACGGGGCGAGCGTGAAGCCGCAATTGCCCATGACGACGCTGGTGATGCCGTGCCAGCAGGAGGAGGTGCCGAGCGGGTCCCAGAAGACCTGGGCGTCCATGTGGGTGTGCCCGTCGACGAAGCCGGGCGAGACGACCTGGCCGTCGGCGTCGATGACCTCGCGCGCCGACTCCCGGATGCGGCCGATGCTGGCGATGCGGCCGCCCTTGACGCCGACGTCGGCGCGGTACTTGGGCAGCCCGGAGCCATCCACCACCCAGCCGTTCTTGATCACGAGGTCATAGGACATTGACAGCTCCTCTTTGGGTCAAGGGCACCGCGCTCACCGAAGTTGCCCTATGGTACTCCACCTTCGGGCGTACTCAAGAGGTTAGGAAACGGCTTTGACAACCTCCCAAGGCGCGCTAGACTCCGTGAGCGCCAACATGGATATCGGGGTCTTCGATCATCTCGACAGGCGGGACGCGCCGCTCGCGGACTTCTACGAGAGCCGGCTGCGCCTCCTGGAGAAGTACGACGCCGCCGGGTTCTACTCCTACCACCTGGCCGAGCACCACGCCACGCCGCTGGGGCTGGCGCCGTCGCCGGGCATCTTCCTCGCGGCGGCCACCCAGCGCACGCGACGGATCCGGTTGGGCCCCTGCGTCTACTGCCTGCCGCTCTACGACCCGCTCCGGCTGATCGAAGAGGTCTGCATGCTCGACCAGCTCTCGCGGGGGCGCTTCGACTTCGGAGTCGGGCGCGGGATCGTCCCCTACGAGATGGCGTACTTCAACCTGCACCACCTCGAGACCGAGGAGATCTACCAGGAGGCGCTGGAGGTCGTCCTGCAGGGGCTCCAGAGCGAAGTGCTCGACCACCGGGGCACGCGCTACACGTACCGCAAGGTCCCGATGGTCCTCCGGCCCTTCCAGCAGCCACACCCGCCGCTCTGGTACGGGTTGAGCCACGCGGCCGGCGCGGAGTGGGCGGCGACCAACCGGGTCAACGCCCTCGCCAACGGCCCCAGCGAGGTGTCGGCGCCGCTCTTCGACCGCTACCGCGAGGTGTGGGAGCGCAAGCACGGCGCCGGAGCCATGCCCAAGCTCGGTATCACGCGCCACGTCGTCACCGCGCCGACCGACGCCCAGGCCGAAGCGCTCGCCCGCCCGAGCTACGCGGCGTGGTACGCGAACCTGACCAAGCTCTGGCGCGATTTCGGCTCCATCCCCATCCGGTTCGCCCGGGACTTCGACGAGGCGCGCCAGCGCGGCGTCGCCATCGCGGGCACGCCCGCGCGGGTGCGCGAGGAGATCGAGCGCCAGGTCGGCGCGAGCCGCTGCACCTACTTCGTCTGCCGGCTGATGTTCGGCGAGATGGCTCCCGCCGAGGCTGAAGCGTCGATCGATCTCTTCGCATCCGAAGTCCTGCCTCATCTCACCGCTCTGGTTCCGTCCGGAGGTGGCCAGTGACAGCACGGGCATCCGTCCTCGAGTTCGGCATGGGCGTGGACGTCCATGGAAGAGATTCGACCAAGGCCGCCTGCCGGGCGGTGTCGGACGCGATCCGGCATTCGAGCCTGCCGCTGCTCCAGGAAGTCCGGGAGCGCGGGGGCAAGATGCTCGTGGACGTGACTGTCGCGGTGCCGGCGCCGGCGTCCGTCAACATCGAAACGGTCCGGCGCGAGCTGCCGCACGGCGAGGTGACGGTCCGCGCGGTGGAGGGCGGGCTGAGCGTGGCCGGCGCCGACACGATCATCGCCTGCGCGGCCATCACCGTCAGCATCGAGTATCCGGAGGGTTCGCATGGAAGTTCGAGCTGAGACGCTCTTGCGAGTCGCAGGCGAGCAGAGCGGCGAGGGGAGGGCTGAGTTATGAGCGACGGGTTCGGTCTCAAGCGGCTGCAGCATCTCGTCCTGTGGGTCTCCGACGTGGATCGGAGCGTCCGGTTCTACCAGGACGTCGTGGGGCTCGAGGTAAAGCGGAAGTATCCCAACGCGGCCTTCATGAAGATCCCCGGCAGTCCGGACGACCACAACCTGGGCATCTTCGAGCAGCCCGGCGCCGGGAAGCCCGACGAGCGCGTGGCGCGCATGTACCACTCGGCGTGGGAGGTGAGCGAGATCACCGACCTCGTCCGAGCGCGGCTCCGGCTCTCCGAGGCGGGCGCGCTGGTTGGCCAGTCGGATCACGGCGTGAGCCTGTCGCTTTACGCCAAGGATCCCGACGGGCTCGAATTCGAGATCTTCTGGACGGTGCCGGGGGGCGAATCTGTCGGCACCAGGGCGCTGAACCTCGAGGCCGAGGTGGCGCGCTGGTCCAAGCAAGGCGTTTAACAGTCTGTGTAACCAAATTGGAGACACGGCCATGCTGGCAATCTGGGTAAAGGCGCGTATCAAGCCAGGCGAGCGGCAGCGCTTCCTGAAGGCCATCGAAGTGGACGCGCTCGGCTCCGAGAAGGACGAGCCCGGTTGCCACCGCTTCAACGTGCTCCAAGACGCGCAGGACGAAAACGTCTACTACTTCTACGAGGTCTACAAGGACGAGGCCGCCCTTGAAGCCCATCGCGCGGCGCCGCACTACGCGGTCTGGAAGGGTGTCGCCGACGTCCTGGACGGGCCCACCGTGGCGACCCGCTGCAAACCCGTCTTCCCGGCGGCGCGCGAGTACTGGGGCAAGTAGGGAACCGCTTGGCAGAGAGGAGTACCCCCGATGGCGATCATCGATTCCCAGGTCCACGTCTATGAGGCGAACACGCCGAAACGGCCCTGGCACACGGTCCCGAACTGGCCCGATCACGTCACGGGTGACGAGATGGTGGTGGCAATGGACAAGGTAGGCGTCGACGGCGCGATCTTCATCTCCGCCTTTTCCATGTACCGGTACGACGCCAGCTATGCGGTGGAAGTGCAACGGGCTCATCCCGGCCGGTTCGCGCTCGTCAAGCCAGTCGATCCGGATGATCCGGCAGTCGCCGATGTCATCGCCGACTGGAAGAAGACGCCGGGCACCGTCGGTATCCGGATCATGATGACGAAAGAGGCGGGGCGCAATCCGAACGACTCGGGCCTCGACCGGATCCTGCGCGCAGCGGTCCGGCACGACTTTCCGATCAACATGCTCTGCTGGGGCAACGTGGACGCGGGCGCGGCGCTCATCGACCGCCACCCCGACGCGCGATTCATCATCGACCATCTGGGCATCATGCAGCCCCGCACGCCACCCGCCCCGCCCCAGCCTTGGGCCGACCTGCCGAAGGTGCTGGACCTCGCCAAGCGCCCGAACGCGGTCATCAAGGTGAGCGGCGCCTGCACGCTGGCCCGCGAACCATATCCCTTCCCGGACATCTGGGACCCGCTCGCCCGCGTGTTCGACGCCTGGGGCTTCGACCGCTGCCTGTGGGGCACCGACTGGACCCGGGCCTTCGCGGTTGTCAACTACCAACGAGCCGTCGAGCCCTTCCGCCAGACCGACCGCCTGAGTGACAGTGAACGGGCCATGCTGATGGGCGGTGCCTGCGCCAAGGCATATGGCTGGTCGCCGAAGAAAAGCTAGGTGACTCACTAACGGCCGAAGCGCCGGCGCGTTAGGGCGCTTCGACGACTCCGGAGGAGAGGAGCGAGGCGATTCGCGCTTCGTCGTAGCCGAGGAGCTTCGCCAGCACGTCGCGCGTGTGCTCGCCCACCCGATATGGCGCCGCGCCCTGCGGATGGACCGGCTGGCCGTCGAGATGATAGGGGCTCGCAGTCACGCGCACGCTGCCGCGGCCCGGGTGAGGAATGGGCGGAAAGAAGCTCCGCTCCGCCAGGTGGGGCGAGGCGATCACCTCCGCGGGGTGCAGCACGGGCGCGCAGGGCACGCGCGCGGACTCGAGCACCTCGAGCGCGGCCTCGACGCTCGGGAAGCCGTCGAGCCACTCGCCCAGCACCTGGCGGAGCGCGCGCCAGTTTTTCCGCCGCCCTTCTGCGCTCGCGAAGCGCGCGTCGCCCGCCACCTCCGGGCGCTGCATCACCTTGAGCAGCCTCGGCCACAGCTCAGGCCCGCCGCCGATCTGGAAAGCCACGTAGCGATCGCCGATCTTGTGGACGACCATGTTGGGCCGCGGGTTGCCGTGCTCCTCGCCGCCGTTGAGCACGGACCCATAGGTGACGCTGTCCGAGGCCACGAGCGCCTCCAGCATCGACACGTCGAGATGCGCGCCGCGGCCCGTGCGGGCCCTTCGCCAGAGCGCGCCTAGGATGGCGGTGGCGGCGTGCGTCGCGGCGAGCATGTCCGCCGCCTGGAGGTTCGAGGCGCGGGGGCTCGCCTCGTCCCCCTGCTCGAGGTGCATGAGGCCGGAGATGGCGTTGGTGATGTGCGCGAAGGCCGGCCGGAGCCGCCAGGGGCCGGTCTGGCCGAAGCCGGAGATGGAGCAGTACACGATGTCGGGCTTCACCTTCTGGACGGCCGCGTAGTCGCAGCCGAGACGGCCCACCACGCCCGGCGTGAAGTTCTCGATGAAGATATCGGCGTGGCGGGCGAGATCAAGGACCACACGGAGGCCGTCGGGCCGCGAGAGGTCCACCGCCACGCTTTCCTTGCCGGCATTGACGCGGACGAAGTAGGTGCTCTGGTCCTCGCGGCCGGCTTCGAGCTGGTGCGGGTTGTGGCGTGTCTCCTCGCCGGGACCCGTGCGCTCGATCTTGATGACGCGCGCGCCCATGTCGGCCAGGAGACGGGTGCAGTAGGGGCCGGCAAGGACGCGGGTGAGGTCGAGGACGAGCAGGCCGCTCAGGGGACGGGAATCGTCCGGTGTCGACGCGGGAGACATGTCAGGCCTTCTCCTG
>WNFO01011506.1_pt1 | contig 19210 bp, 14 predicted proteins | sample 5400251 | NCBI WGS metagenome assembly WNFO01 (sample SAMN13153354, study PRJNA577476) | soil metagenome | isolation source: 100 cm saprolite under Madrone tree | place: USA:California | collected 2016-06-14
CTGCGCGATTCTCTGCCCGGAGTAGCCGGCCTTGAAGAGGTCCTTCACGAGCACGGTGAGATCCGGCGTATAGCCGTTCAGATAGATCATGTCGGGGTTGCTGCGGAGCGCCTGGTCGACCTCGGAGCGGAAGGTGGTCTTGTCTTTGTCATAGATGACCTGGCCCGCCACCTGCGCGCCGCCCTTGGGCAGGGCCTCCGCGAGAAGCTTGTGGGTCGGCTCGGCGAACGGCGTCTGCGCGGAGAGGATGAAGACGCGCTTCACGCGCAGCTCCAGCAGGAAGGCGGAGAGCTTGGCCACTTGGAGATGCGTGTTCGGCTGCGTCCGCACGAGATAACCCTGGTGCGGGAGCTGCGTGATGGTGTCCGAGCCGGACACGGTGGTGAGGAAGGTCTTGCTCTCCCAGCAGAGCGGCGCCACCGCGGTCGTCACGGAGGAGGCCCAGGTGCCCATGACCGCGGCGACTTTGTCCACGTCGATGAGCTTCCGGGCCGCGCGCACTCCCGCGTCGGGATTCGTCTGGTCGTCCTCGCTCACCAGCTCCACCCGGCGGCCGAGCACGCCTCCCGCGCCGTTGACCTGCTCGACCACCCAGGCCATGGACTTGCGCATGGAAGGTCCGTAGGAGCCGCCCGCTCCCGTGAGCGGGGTGAGGGTGCCGAGCTTGACGGGGGCCGCCTGCGCCCGCGCGGGCAGGGTAGCCACGGCGGTGAGCGCGGCGGCGCCGCTGAGCACGGCGCGACGCGAGATGCGTGACGTTTCGCTGGTCATGGACAGCCTCCGTTCGGATCTATCCGCCAAGGAAAATGCGCCTCACGTCGGGATTCAGAGCGAGATCTGCCGCGGGCCCGGTCAGGCTGTTGCGGCCGTCCACGAGAATATACCCTCGGTGGGCCAGGCGCAGAGCCTCTCGCGCGTTCTGCTCGACCATGGCGATGGCCACGCCGTCTCCGTGTATGCCCGCGATGGTCTCGAAGAGCTGCTCGGCCGCGCGCGGGGCGAGTCCGGCCGAGGGCTCGTCGAGGAGGAGCACCGCCGGCTCGACCATCAGGGCCATGGCCATGGCCAGCACTTGGCGCTGCCCCCCCGAGAGCGTGCGCGCGGCCTGCCTCCGCTTCTCCGCAAGCACGGGGAAGCGCGAGAAGATCGCGTCGACCTTTGCCCGCCCGCCCGCGGGATCGAGGTATCCCCCCATCTCGAGGTTCTCGCGCACCGTCATGCTCGGGAAGACGTTTTGCTCTTGCGGCACGAAGGCCAGGCCGAGGGCGGAGATGGCACGCGGGGCACGGCCGCCGATGGGCTCGCCTCGCAGACGCACCGAGCCCTCATGCGGCACGAGGATGCCCGCGATGACCTTGAGGAGCGTGGACTTGCCCGCGCCGTTCGGGCCGATGACGCAGACGATCTCGCCGGCGTCGAGGGTGAGATCCACGCGTTTGAGGATCTCGTCGGCGGCGCTGTAGCCGGCCACGAGCCCTTCTACCTGCAAAAGACTCTGTGGCTGCAAAAGACTCTGTGGTGTCAGGAGGCCCACTGGCGCTCTCCCATGTAGGCCGCCTGCACCCGCGGATCTGAGGCGACCTCGGCGAAACTGCCCTGGGCGAGCCGGCGCCCCTCCGTCATGACCACCACGGGCCGGCAGAGCCGCGCGATCATGTCCATGTTGTGCTCGATCACGAGAAAGGTCAGCCCCTCCTCGCGCACGAGTGACTCGAGATGTGCCGCGATCTCGTTGGCGAGCGTCGGATTGACGCCCGCGATCGGCTCGTCGAGAAGGATGACGCGCGGATCGGTCATCAGGGCGCGCCCGATCTCGAGGAGCTTCTTCTGCCCGCCCGACAAGGCGGGAGCGTCTCGCCGGGCTGGCGGGCGCCGTAGAGCATGAGGTTCTCGATGACGGACAGCCGCGGGAATCCTCGGGCGATCTGGAAGGTGCGCACGAGACCACGCTGGGTGATCCGGTGCGGGGTCTTCCCGGTGATGTCGCGTCCGTCGAAGACGACGCGGCCCGACTGGGGCGGGATGAGGCCGGAGACGCAGTGGAAAAGCGTGGTCTTCCCCGCGCCATTGGGGCCGATGAGGCCGGTGATGGTGCCCTCCTCTACGTCGAGGTCCACGCCGTTGAGGGCGTGAAAGCCGTAGAAGCTGCGGGTCAGCGCGCGCACCTCGAGGAGGGCCATGGTCCGAGGGGAGGATACCGTATCCGGCGGTGAGAGTGCGTTATACTCCGGCTCCGAGCGCTCGACGGCGCACCCTTCGGCGGAAGGAGTCATGTCATGGAGAGGTTCTTCAGCGAAGGCAGCCCCATGTGCGGCCAGGACGAGCGCGCCTTCCCTTCCGTCTACGAGGTCGTCGACGGAAAATTCGCCATCGTGTACCCGAAGGCCTTTGCCAACTCGGCGCCCGTGCGCCCGCTGCCCGCCTCGTCGCCATTCACGGCGCGTTGAGGTCGGACGGAGCGGGGCGGCCGGCGCGCGCTCGGGCCGGCAGGATCGTTGCTTCCGCCGGGCTCGCCCGCTTGGTCGTCGTCCTCGCCCTCGTCTCGGTAGTGTGGTTCGCTCCTGAGGCCTTGGCGCTCGGCAAGTCTCCCCCGCCCACGCCCGCCCCCTCCCCCCCGAGCCTCGAGGCCGATCAGCTCCTGACCGTGCTCCGGAACCTGGAGGAGCGTCTCGCTCCCACTCCCGCGGTGAGCGCGGTCGAGAGAGGGCTGCCTGCGATGGCCGAGCGCATTGCGGACGCTCAAACCGAGACCAAGGGCCAGCTCTCGGCAGCGTCGTCGCTCAGCGTGCTCACGAATCTGTCCGATCTTTGGGCAGGCATGCAGATTGATCTCAAGATGTGGGCCGATCAGCTACGCGTGAAGGCGACCGAGGTCGGCTCCATACTCGATCAGCTCGTGGATCTCGCCGATACCTGGAGCCGCACGCGCGAGGAGGCCCGTCGCACCCTGGCCCCGCCGACCCTCATCAAGCGTGTCGACGAGGCGATCGCCCAGATTGCGGCGCTGCGCAAGACGGCGGCGGAGCGGCGCACGGCCCTTCTGACCCTGCAGGTCAAGGTCGGCGAGCAGCTCGCGGCCGTGCAGGAGTCCGCGGCCGCGGTCGCCCAGGCGACCAGCGAAGATTTCAGTACGCTGTTCCGGGCCGACCGGCTGCCCATCTGGTACTCGTGGCGCGATGCTCCGCCTCTCGCGGAGCTGCCTGGTCTCGTCCGGGACTCCGCGGCGCCGCAGCTCGCCGTCCTCGCGAGATTCGCAGCCGATCGCTCCAAGGCCATGGTGTTCCATGGCCTCATCTTCCTTGCCCTCGTGTTGTTCGCCCTGACGGGACGCCGCCGGGCGCGGGCGTGGGGGGCATCGGGCAGCGTCGATCCTACCCTGCGGGTCTTCGAGTTCCCGGTGTCGACCGCACTGATCGTGGGCTTGATGATGAGCGACTGGCTCTACGTGAGACAGCCCATGATCGCGGTGAACCTGATCGGGGTTGTTCTTCTCCTTCCGATAGTGCGCATCTTGAAGAGGATGTCCCTCCGGCGGGGAGCGCTCGTGGTCGGGGACTTCGCGGTTCCCGGCTTTCTCGTGTGGCTGGGGGTGGGCGCGCTCCTCGTGTCTTTCGTCGTCGGCGCCTTCGGCTATATGCGTCTGGCCCGGCTCCTGAACGGGGGAATACTACGGGGCCTCTACACGGCCCTGGGGCTCTACGCAGGACTGCTCGTCACGCTGGGCGTCTTTGCCTACCTCCTTCGCGTGTGGCCGCTCAGCGGGCTGCACATGGTCACGCGCTACCGCGCCCTCTTCGAGCGACGCGCGGAGGTCGTGCTCAGGTGGGCCATGTCGGCGGCGTGGAGTTTTTTCATCCTTCGCTGGTTTGGACTGCTCGATGAAGGGGAAAGCCTCATCACCGCCGTGCTCGGCTTCCACCTCACCCGGGGCTTCGTGAGCATCTCCCTGGGCGACATCATTGGCCTGATCTTGACCGTCTGGATCGCCTTCTCGCTCTCGCGCTTCCTCCGCTTCGCCCTCGAGGAGGATGTCTACCCGCGTCTGCCCATGGGGCGCGGTCTGCCCTATGCGATCTCGAGTCTCCTGCACTACGCCATCCTGCTCCTGGGCTTCCTCGTGGCCATCGGCGCGATGGGTGTGGACCTCAACCGCCTCACGCTGCTCACGGGTGCTTTCGGAGTGGGTGTCGGCTTTGGCCTGCAGACCATCGTGAGCAACTTCGTGTCCGGAATCATTCTCCTGCTCGAGCGGCCGATCCAGGTCGGCGACGCGATACAGATGGGCGATCTGGACGGTGAGGTTCGCCGCATCGGCATTCGCTCCACCACCGTGCATACGTGGCGCGGGGCCGAGGTGCTCGTGCCCAACGCCACCCTGATCTCAGGCAATTTGACGAACTGGACGCTCTCCGACCGGACGCGTCGACTCGAGCTGCCTATCGGCGTGGCCTACGGCTCCGATCCCGAACGGGTGATCGCTCTGCTCGTCGAGACGGCCACTACCGTGCCGGGGGTGCTGGCGAAGCCGTCGCCGCTTGCCCTCTTCCAGAGCTTCGGCGACAGCGCCCTCAACTTCGAGCTCCGGGCATGGACCGACCACTTCGAGGAGTGGAGCGCGATCCGCAGTCACATCGCCGTAGCCGTGAACAACCGGCTCAAGGCCGAGGGCATCGAGATTCCGTTCCCGCAGCGTGACGTCAATCTGCACTATCCGCCCCGAGAGGAGACGTGACCGTGGCTGCTCCGTCCCGCACCGTCGGCGTCATCGGGCTCGGCTTCGGCCGCGCCCACATTCCCGCCTTCCAGGCGCACGGCTGCGAGGTGGTGGCCGTGTGCCAGCGCGACCAGAAGGTGGCGCGCGAGGTCGCCGAGCGCTACGGCGTACCGGGGGTCTTCGACCGCTGGGAGCGGATGCTCGCGGAGGCCCGGCCGGAGATCGTGGTGATCGCCACGCCCCCCGCTCTCCACGAAGCGATCGCCCTCGAGGCGCTGGCCGCCGGCTGCCACGTCCTCTGCGAAAAGCCGCTGGCCATGAACGCGACGCAGGCGCGCGTCATGCTCGAGGCGGCCCGGCGCTCCGGCCACACCGCCATGACGTCGTTCAACTTCCGCTACCCGGCGGCCATGCAGCGCCTGCACGCCATGGTGGAGGCGGGGGCGCTCGGCCGTCTCCTGCATGCTCATCTGCGCCAGCTCGGCCCGCGCTTCGCCGACCCGACGGTGGCACCCACCTGGCGCATGGATCGAGCGCAGGCCGGCCACGGGGCCATGGGGGACATGGGCGTGCACGTGATCGATCTCGTGCGCTGGCACTTCGGCGAGTTTGCCCGCGTGGGCGCGCTCGCGGGCATCGCCCACCCGTGCCGCACGGTGCCGGGCGGGGCCAAGCCGGCCGATGCCGAGGACTACTGCTCGGTGACGGCCGAGCTCGTTTCCGGCGCTCAGGTGACGTTCACGGTGAGCCGCGCCGCCCACGGGACGGCGGAGCAGACGCTCGAGGCCTACGGGACGGAGGGCGCCCTCCAATACCGTCTTGGCCGGGACACGGCCCGCGGGATTGCCTGCGAGCGCGGGCGAGGGTGACGCGCTCGAGATCACGGGAAAGACGACGATAGCGCCGCTCGTAAAGCGCTTTCTCGCGGCGATCCGGAAGAAGGAGAGCCCGTCGCCGTCTTTCGAGGATGGGGTGCGGGCCCAGGCCGTCCTGGATGCGGTCCTCGAGTCCATTGCGTCGGACGGCCGGATGGTGTCTATTTAGGCCACACACTCAGACCCCTCGGGAGGACTTCGATGGAATTCGAGTACTCGAAGAAGACGAAGATGTACATGGAGCAGCTGACCGACTTCATGGGGAAGCACGTGTATCCCGCCGAGCCAGTGTTCACCGAGCAGCTCAATCAGGGGCCGACGCGGTGGCAGGTGCCGCCCGTCATGGAGGAGCTCAAGGCCAAGGCCCGCGAGCGTGGCCTGTGGAATCTGTTCCTCCCTGAAAGCGAGCGGGGCGCGGGCCTGAGCAATCTCGAATACGCGCCCCTCTGCGAGATCATGGGCCGCTCCCCCATCGCCGCCGAGTCCTTCAATTGCTCGGCCCCCGACACCGGCAACATGGAAGTGCTCGAGCGCTACGGCCGGCCCGAGCACAAGAAGGAGTGGCTGGAGCCGCTGCTCGAGGGCAAGATCCGCTCGGCCTTCGCCATGACCGAGCCCAAGGTCGCGTCGTCGGACGCCACCAATATCGAGTCGAGCATCGCGCGCGACGGCGATTCCTATGTCATCAACGGCCACAAGTGGTGGACGTCGGGCATCGGCGATCCGCGCTGCAAGGTGCTCATCTTCATGGGCAAGACCGACGCCAAGAACCCGGACAAGTACAAGCAGCAGTCCATGATCCTCGTGCCACGCGACGCGCCGGGGATCAAGGTGATCCGCATGCTCCACGTCTTCGGCTACGACGACGCGCCCCACGGCCACGGCGAAGTCCTCTTCGAAAACGTCCGTGTGCCCGCCACCAATCTGCTCCTCGGCGAAGGCCGAGGCTTCGAGATCGCCCAGGGGCGGCTGGGACCGGGCCGCATCCACCACTGCATGCGCCAGATCGGGGTGGCCGAGCGCGCACTCGAGCTGATGTGCAAGCGGGCGACCAAGCGCGTGGCCTTCGGCAAGCCGCTCGCCGATAACGACATCACGCTGGAGCGCATCGCCCAGTCGCGCATCGACATCGACCAGGCGCGGCTCCTCGTGCTCCACGCCGCCTACATGATGGATACCGTGGGTAACAAGGCGGCGAAGCAAGCCATCGCCGAGATCAAGGTTGCCGTGCCCAACATGACGCAGGCCGTGGTGGACCGCGCCATGCAGCTTCACGGGGGCGGCGGCGTCAGCCAGGAATTCCCGCTGGCCTCCATGTGGGCCCATTCCCGCACCCTGCGCTTCGCCGACGGCCCCGACGAAGTCCATCGGCGCCAGATCGGCCGCCTCGAGCTCCGAAAGCACGCGTAGGAAGCTCCCCCTCACCCTGCCCTCTCCCCCAACGGGGGAGAGGGATCCGATCACCCCTCGCCCCTCTGGGGAGAGGGCAGGGTGAGGGGGCAGGTTAAGCCGGGCGCCTCATCCCAGCTGAAGCAGCGCCACCCCCGTCACGGCCAGCGCCGTGCCCACCAGAGCGACCCGGGTCACACGCTCGCCCAGGAAAATCATCCCGAGCGGCAGCGCAAAGAGCGGCGCCGACGACGACAGCACGGCTGCCACCGCGACGTCGGCCAGCTTCACGCTGGTGACGAAGAGCACCGAGCTCCCCGCGGTGACGAGACCCAGCAAGGCCACGCGCCACCGGATAGAGCGGCTCGCCGTCAGCATCTGTCGCGGAGCTGCCCACCCCCATGGCGTCGCGAAGAGCACGAGGGCGGCCAGGGGTAGCCGAACCGATTGCGCGGTGACCGGATCGAGAGCGCCCATGGCGGGCTTGAGCACGAGCAGCGACACCGCCCAGGCCACGGCGGCCACCACCGCGGCCGCGATCCCCGCGCCGAGGCGCTCCTCGCGCACGCGCTCGCCGTTCCGCGCCCGCACGATGAGAGCGAGCCCGAAGAGCGTCACCACTGAGCCTGCGCCCACCCGCGCGGTCAGCGGCTCGCCCAGGAACAGGGCCGCGAATCCCGCGCTCATCAGCGGATAGACCATCGATATGGTCATGGCGCGGGCCAGGCCGAGGAAGCGGGCGCTCTCGAAGAACATCACGTCGCCCAACGCGATGGCGACCACGATGGAGACGGCGAGGAGGAGGAAGTTGGTCTCGCCGATGGCGGCGAGGCGCCGGAGGCCGCCGCTCGCCAGCACCCACGTGAGGAGCAGGCCGCCGCCCAACAGCGCGCGCACCGCGCTCACCGTGACCGAGCTCAGGGGAGGGGACACCGTGCGGACGAGAAGACTCGTCACCGCCCACGTGAAGGCCGAGGCCAGCGCGCACACGGCACCGAGAGCGGGAAAGGAGAGGAAGTCCACGACGAGTGGTTACCTTACCAGACAGGGCGGAATGCGCTAAGGTATTGCCGTCATGGCCTCCGTCACCTCTCGCGACGATCTCCCCCTCCTCGAGAGCATCCAGCGCCGCGTGCTCTGGCTGGCCGCGCTCACCGTGCACCATGCCAATACGCGCCCCAACCCGGACGGGACCAAGATCGGCGGCCACCAGGCCTCGTCCACCTCCGTGGTCAGCCTCATGACGGCGCTGTACTTCGCCGCGTTGCGAGAGGGCGATGTGGTGGCGACGAAGGCGCACGCCTCGCCCGTGCTCTACGCCATCGAATACCTGCGCGGGCGCCTCACCGCCGACGATCTGAGAAGTCTGCGCGTGTTCGGCGGCCTCCAGGCCTATCCGAGCCGGAGAAAGAACCCGTCCATCATCGATCTCTCCACAGGCTCCATGGGTCTCGGCGCGGTGACGGCGAGCTTCGCCGCCCTCGCCGGTCGCTATGTGAGGGGCCGCTGGGGGGCGCGGTCTCCCAAGCGCTTCATCGCCATGGTGGGGGATGCCGAGCTCGACGAGGGTAATGTCTGGGAATCGCTGCTCGAAGAGCACGTGGCCGGGCTCGGCAATCTTCTTTGGATCGTGGACATGAATCGCCAGAGCCTCGATCGCATCGCGCCGGACACGCGCCGCCGCCAGGTCGGCGACTGGTTCCAGGCGGCAGGCTGGAGGGTGGTCAAGCTCCGCTGGGGGCGCCGGCTCCGGGCCCTCTTCGAGCGGGCAGGAGGGGAGCGCCTTCGCTCTCGGCTCGAAGGCATGGGCAATGCGGAGTACCAGGCCCTCCTGCGCCGTCCCTCGGGGATGATGCGCAAGACGCTCGTCGGTATGCCCGATGGGCAGGTGGATGTGGCGCTCGACCGCTTCCTGGGAGATCTGTCCGACGAAGAGGTGCAGGCCGCGGTGGGCGACCTGGGAGGACACGACCTCGCGTCGATCCTCGAAGCGCTTGATGAGGCCGGCGGCGAGCGCTCGCAGCCATGCGTCATTCTGGCGCAGACCGTCAAGGGCTGGGGCCTCCCTCTCGCGGGCGATCCGATGAATCACGGGGCGCTCTTGAACGCAGCGCAGATGGAATCGCTCCGCGAATCCCTCGGAGTTCCCGCCGGAAGGGAATGGGACGCGTTTCCTGCCTCGAGTCCCGAGGGGCGCCTGGTTGCCGGGCGTCCCATGCCTTTCACCGAGCCTCCGCTCCATGGAGCCGACCCGGAGATCCCGGACGGTCTCGACGAGAGCTATCCGGCGCAGGCCTCGAGCCAGGAGGCCTTCGGTCGGGTGCTCGGCAAGCTCGGTCGGCTTCCCGCCGGCGATCACATCGTCACCCTGTCGGCGGACGTGGCGGTGACCACGCATCTCGCGGGATGGATCAATCGCAAGGGCGTGTGGGCACCCGTGGCGCGTCCGGACTTCTTCGCGGAGACCCCGCAGATGATGCAGTGGAAGGAGTCGCCGGCGGGCCAGCACGTCGAGCTCGGCATCGCCGAGCACAATCTCTTCCTCGCCCTGGGCGCCTTCGGACTTTCGCGCGAGCTGTCCGGCGTGCCGCTTCTGCCCATCGGCACGCTCTACGATCCGTTCATCACCCGTGGCCTCGACGCCCTCTATCACGCCCTCTACGCGGGCGGAAAGTTCATCGCGGTCGCCACGCCTTCCGGGGTGAGCCTGTCTCCCGAGGGCGGCGCGCACCAGTCCGTCATCACTCCCGGCATCGGGGTGGCCCTGCCCGCCATCGCCTACTACGAGCCCACCTTCGCCCTCGAGGTCGAGTGGATCCTCCTCCACGCTCTCGCGTCGCTCCTCGACCGCGACAACGGCGAGAGCCTCTACCTGCGCCTCTCCACGAAGCCGGTGGACCAATCGCTGGCGCCCGCCCCGAGCCGGGCGTACCGGGAGCGCGTGCTGGGCGGAGGTTACCGGCTCGTCGACGCGCGTGGCGAATCCGGCTGGGACGCCGAGTCCAATGCGGTGCACCTGTTCGCGGCCGGCGTCATGGTTCCCGAAGCGGTGGAAGCGGCACGCATGCTGCGCGCCGAGAACATCTTCCCCAGTGTCTTCGCCGTGACCAGTCCCGACAAGCTCTACCGCGGCCTCCGGGATCCGCACCCCTACCTCGAAGATCTCGTCACCGCCGACGAAGAGGACGTGCCGATAGTCTCCGTCCTCGACGGTCACTCTCACGGCCTCTCCTTCCTCGGCTCAGCGCTCGCCGTCCCCCAGATGTCTCTCGGCGTCGACAACTTCGGCCAGTCCGGTGCGCGCCGCGACCTCTACGCCCACTACGGCATAGATCCATCCGCCATCGCCCAGTCCGCCCGCACCCTCCTCGGTCGCAGCCGCTAGCTTTTCGTCCAGTCTTGGGCGTCGAATACACGCCGGGTGTGGTGGGGGCCTTCCCCCCGTAGACCACGCCGCGTCGCATTCCGCTTGGCCACTCTGGCCCGCCACGAGATGTTGCTTCGCGGCGTTGAGAAGCTCCCCAGAAGATACGGGTCTACGGGGGGAAGGCCCCCACCACACCCGGCTCACGCGCCACCAACGAATGAAAGCTGACAGCCCTCCATCTCGTGCAGGCAGGCAATAGCCAACGCATTCGTCGGTGCAGTAGGTGGAGTCGGGCGGGTGGCGTCGGGGGAGGGGCGGCGCGGCCGGCGGAGTGGGCCCTTCACAAGTGCGCGCAGCCCGCAGGGCTGCGATTCACGCAGGGTAGGGTGGCGGAGCCGGTTGCGCCGCCCCTCCCCCGGCGCCAGGACCCGCCCGTCCCGCGTAACAAACTCTGCGGTACCGCGACGTCAGAGTTTCGTCGAGCGCGACAGACGGAGCGGTGCCGTGAGGCCGACTAGGTCAACCGGATGTCGAGCCAGCCGAGCGGGGTGACTACCGCGTGCTCGTCCTGGCGGAGCACCACCGTGGTGGTAGAGGACTCGAAGATGGCCGGGCCCTTGACCTCGAGGCCGGCCCGCACGCGCTCGAGGTCGTAGACCGGCACCTCGACCCAGCGTCCGAGATAGACCCGCCGGCTCTTCGGCTGCGCGTCGCCACCCGCGCCCTCCGCCTGCTCCGCGGGCAGCCCCGGCAGCTCGCCGATCACCGCCACGCGCGCGTTGACGAGCACCACGTCCTGGCCGGGCGCGCTGTACGTGTACAGCTCCTCGTGACGCCGGTGAAAGCGATCCACGACCTGGTCCATGAGATCCGAGGCTTCCATGTCCACGCCGGGGAGCGGCACGGTGATCTCGAAGGTCTGCTCGCCGTAGCGCATGTCGACCGCGTGGGTCACCCGCACGCGCCCGCGAAAATCCGCGCCGAGTCGCTTCCGTCCGTCCGCTTCCATCTCGGCGAAGAGCTTTCCGAGGCGGGCCCCTCCCACCTTGTTCGCCTCTCCCACGTGGGTGCGGACGAGCTCGTGGCGCAGGTCCGTGGTGAGCATGCCCCACGCGGAGAGCACGGCGGCCACGCGCGGGACCACCACCCGGCCGATCTCGAGCATGCGCGCGACCTCCGTGACGTGCAGCCCGGCCGCGCCGCCGAAGGCGAGGAGGGCGAAGCGGCGCGGGTCGGCGCCCCGGCGCACGGAGACGATGCGAATCCCCTCGGCCATATTGGTGTTCACCACCCGCTGAATGCCTTCGGCCGCGGCCACGGGACTGGTGCCGAGGCGCTTCGCCACCGCCGCCACAGCGCCCTCGGCCGCTCCCGCGTCGAGACGGGCGCGCCCGCCGAGGAAATTGACGGGATCGAGAAAGCCCAGGACGACATTGGCGTCGGTGACCGTGGCCGCCGTGCCGCCCTGGCCGTAGCAGACCGGCCCGGGCACCGCCCCCGCGCTCTCGGGCCCGACGTGAAGGATGCCGCCGGCATCGACATGGGCGATGGAGCCGCCCCCCGCGCCCAGGGTGTGGATGTCGATGGCAGGCAGGGCCACCTTGCTCGGGCCGACCGCCTTGTCGCCGGTGAGCTGCGGCTCGCCGTTCTGGAGCAGCGCGATGTCGGTGGAGGTGCCGCCCATGTCGAAGGTGATGAGATCGCCGTGTCCGAGGAGACGCGCGGCATGCCGGCTGCCCGCTATGCCCCCGGCGGGGCCGGAGAGCACGGCGCCTGCCGCCAATCGCACGGAGTCGGCGATGCCCGCGACGCCGCCGTGCGATTGCATGATGAGCACCTCGCGCGTGTAGCCGCCCGCCCGGAGGCGCTCGGCGAGGCGCCCCAGGTACGTGGCCAACGCGGGACCCACATAGGCATTGACGACGGTGGTGCCGAAGCGCTCGTACTCCTTGATCTGGGCCAGCACCTCGGAGGAGAGCGACACGTAGACGCCGGGCAGGAGGCGCTCGAGGGCGCGTCGTGTCGCCTGCTCGTGACTGGCATTGCTGTACGAGTGGAGGTAGCAGACGGCCACGGAGCCCACCCCCATCTTGTCGAAGCGCGCGATGGCCGCTTCCAGGGAGCGGCGGTCGAGGGGCGTGGCGACTTTGCCGTCGAAGCGCATGCGCTCGCGCACGCCGAGCCTTCGCCCGCGCGGGGCGAGCGGGATGGGCGGGGGCATGCGCAGGTTGTAGCGGTCGTCCTTGAGCCCCTCCCGCATCTCGATGATGTCGCGATGGCCTTCCGTGGTGAGCATGCCGACCTTGGCGCCCTTGCGCTCGAGCAGCGCGTTGGTCGCCACCGTGGTTCCGTGCACGATGAGATCCGTGCCGGCGAGGAGCTGCCGCGCCTCGGTGCCGAGCTCTTGGGCGAGGAGTCCGAGGCCGTCCATCACCCCGATCGACGGATCTTCGGGAGTGGAAGCGGACTTGGCGATGGTGACGCGACCGTCCGCGTCCACCGCCACCAGGTCGGTGAAGGTGCCGCCGACATCCACGCCGATGCGGTACATGTCAGCGCCCTCCGCGCTTCCGGCTTCTCGGGCCGTTCCGGCCTGTCACGAAGCCGTTCTCGACATCGGCGGCGCGCGCGGCGGGATCGCGGCGCGACGGCTTGCCCCAGCCGCCGCCCCCCGCGGACACGATGTCGAAGACGGCGCCGGGCGGAATGGGAATGCCCACTTCCTTCGTCTTGAGGACCCGGCGCTTGCCGCGGGCGACCATGACGTAGCGATGAGGCAGGCCGTCCTTGCCGCCGAGGATGCCGTAGGAAGGATGGCGGACGCCATCGCCCGCCGTATTGCCCTTGGCCGGCTCGGTCGTCTCCATGCGGAGGGTCAGTACCGAACCCACCCCGCCCCGGAATTGCCCGTCACCGAAGGAGTCGGGCCGGAACTCGTGCGTCTCGAAGAAGAGCGGGAAGCGCGCCTCCGCCACTTCCACGCTGCCGAACTTGATCCCGCCCGCCGCCTGGCCCTCCCCGGCCGTCTCCCATCCGTCTCCCGCCGAAGAGGCGCCGCCGCCCCCTCGGGCGTGGAAGAGATGCCAGATGAACGGGCGCCGGGTACGCGGGTTCTTGCCTGAGATGGCGATGCGGAAGCGGCGCGACCAACCGGCGAGCGCGCGCTCCGGACAGGCGCCCGCCAGCGCCTTGAGATCGAGGAGATAGGCCAAGGCCATGTGCACCGCGGACACCGTGTTCGGATACGACGAGTTGACGAAGCCGATCACCTGCGGATCGCACCCCGTCAGGTCCACGGTGAGCGAGTCGCCCTTCTTGGTGACGGTGGCGCGGAGCTTGATGTTCTCGATGCCGTGACCGTCGTCGTCGAGGACGGAGAGCCCGCGATACACGCCGTCCTTCCATCCCCGGATGCAGGCGCGGCTCTGGCGCTCCGCGCTGTCCAGCACTTCGCCCACCGCCTCCGTGGCCGTGTCGATGCCGTAGTCGTCCACCAGCTTGAGCAGTCTCCGCTCGCCCACCCGGGCCGAGCCGAGCATGGCACGAAGGTCGCCGAGGAAATCGCGCGGGTGGCGCACGTTGGTGGCGATCATGTCCATGACGTCGTCGCGAAGAGTGCCCGCGTCGTAGAGCTTGAGGGGAGGGATGCGGATGCCTTCCTGCCAGATCTCCGTCGCGCCCGGGTTGTAGGCGCCGTGGGTGGCCCCGCCGATATCGCTCTGGTGCGCGCGATTGATCGACCAGAAGGCGAGGCGCTCGCCCACGAAAACGGGCAGGAGCACGGTGAGGTCGGGCAGGTGATTGCCGCCGTGGTAGGGATCGTTGAGCAGGTACATGTCGCCGGGCCGGAGGCGGCCCGCGAAGTAGTCGCTCACCGCCTTGACGGCCAAGGGCAGGGCGCCCACGTGAATGGGCACGTGCTCGGCCTGGGCGGCGAGACGCCCCACGCCGTCGAAGACCGCGGTGGAGAAATCGCGGCTCGAGTTGAGGATCTGGGAATAGGCGGTGCGGAGCATGGCCTCGCCCATTTCCTGGACGATGGACTCGAGGCGATGCTGGATCACCGAAACGGTGATGCGATCGAGGGCCATGATGTGCCTCCGGGCGCGCAGGGAGAGATCGGGAGCCGTGGCGTGACTGTACATCAGCGAAGCCCCCGCGGTATACTCCCTCGCGCCAGGGCCCGCCTCACGCGGGCGCCAGTGTTCCCCATCGCCTTCAAAGGAGACGTGTGCATGGGTCAGACCCGCCGGCAATTTCTCAAGACCACGGCCGTGGGCGCGGGCGCCGCCGCGAGCACGATCAGCTTCCCCATGGTGTCGCGCGGCCAGACGAAGAAGCTGGTCGTCTGGTGGAACCGTGGCTACTACAAGGAAGAAGACGAGTCGATGCTGAAGATCGCCGAGGACTTCCGCAAGCAGAAGAACGTCGACCTCGACATCTCCTTCACCATCCAGGAGGATCTCCGCAACAAGATCATCAGCGCCCTCACCGCGCGGCGCGGCCCCGACGTGGCCTTCTGCTTCTACAACGACTGGGAGATCATGCCCAAGTACGCGTGGGAAGGTCAGCTCATCGAGACCACCGACGTGATCAACGAGCTCAAGCCGCGCTACATCGAGAAGTTCCTCGAGGTCGCCTACTGCTACGACAACAAGGCCAAGAAGCGCGCGTACTACGGCGTGCCCATCGAGGCCCAGACCATGCACAGCCACTACTGGAAGGATCTCGTGAAAGAGGCCGGCCTTCCCGACGATCCGGCCAAGATCCCCATGAAGTGGGATGAGCACTGGGCGTTCTGGAAAAAGGCGCAGGACAACCTGCGCAAGAAGGATCCCACCAAATACGCCAAGGTCTACGGCATCGGCATGACGGAATCCTCGAGCGCCACCGACACCATCTACAACTTCGAGATGACTCTCCTCACCTTCAACGGCCAGATCTTCTCCAACGAGGGCAAGGTGGTGGCGGACGAGCCGAAGAACAAGGACGCCATCGTCAAGTCGCTCAAGTTCTTCGGGGAGATTTTCACCTCGGGCTACGTGCCCCCCGACACCCTGAGCTGGTCCGACGGCGACAACAACGCCAACTTCCACTCCAAGTCCATCGTCATGACGCCGAATCCCTCGGTGAGCATTCCCGCCCACCACTACTTCAACGCGCCGGACAACTACTTCAACAAGAGCGCGACCATCGAGTGGCCGGACGGCCCCGACGGCCGCAAGCCGACCTACATGGTCGCGGTCAAGACCGTGCTCTTCCCCAAGGACTCCGCCAACAAAAACCCGGACCTGGGCAAGGAGTTCGTCAAGTTCGTGGTCGATCCGAAGCGCTTCGCCGAATACATCAAGGGCGCCAACGGCCGCTGGTTCCCCGCCTTCAAGGACGTGGCCGCCGATCCGTTCTTCGCGCGCGGTCAGGTGGGCAAGGGGGGCGAAAAGGACCCGCATCTCCCCACGGTGACCAAGATCTACCTCGAGCGGAACACCAAGGTCTTCGAGCATTGGAAGAACCCGGCCAACTCCCAGATCTACGCGGAGAACGTGTGGGGCAAGGCCATGACGAGGATGGACGTGGACAAGTGGTCGGCGGAGAAGGCGGCCGACGAGGCCATCGGCCGCGTGAAGGCCATCGTCGCCCAGTGGCGGTAGGCACCCTCGTCGCACGATCGACGGCCGCGGCGACGGGGATCCTGTCGCCGCGGTCGCGCAACCTGCCGGGGTTGCTCTTCTCGCTGCCCCTGCTCGCCCTCTTCGCCTGCTTCGTGGTCTATCCGCTCTTCTTCGTGGTGACGCGGATCTTCGACCGCTACACCTACGAGGTCCTGTTCAGCGATCCCGTCTACGTGCAGACCATCGTCAACACCGTGGTGTACGTGGGGGTGGCCGTCAATGTGAAGCTCTTCTTGGCCCTCCTCCTCTCGGGCGTGCTCGACTCCGAGGGCAAGGCGACCCGCTTCCTCTCCGCCATCTTTCTCCTCCCGTGGGCCATCCCGGTGCTGCCCGGCATCCTTTCCGTCAGGTGGATGATGTCCTCGCAGTGGGGCATCCTGAATCTCATCAGCGAGGACCTGGGCCTCGGCACGCATCATTGGCTCGCCTCGCGCTGGACGGCCATCGGCGCCATCATCCTCTTCCACATCTGGAAGTACCTGCCGTTCTGGACCGTCATCTTTCTCTCGGCCCGCCGCGGCATCCCCCGCCAGCTCTACGAGGCGGCGTCCATCGACGGCGCGGGGCCGCTGCAGACGTTCCGCTACATCTCCCTGCCGATGCTGGGCGGCATCTACCTGATCTGCACGCTGCTGTCCATGGTCTTCACCATAGGCGACTTCACCAATGTGCAGCTCATGACCGGCGGCGGCCCCGGCGACTCGACCCACGTGCTGGCCACCCTCGCCTACCGTTACACCTTCCGGATGGGCAAGATCGACTGGGGCATGGGGGTCTTTGCCACCGCTCTGCCGGTGACGCTGCTCTTCATCTTCGTGCTCATCAAGAAGATCCGCTGACATGACGGCGCGCAGCCTCGGGGTCAACGCGGCGCGCGCAACGGTGCTGGCCGTCATCACCGTGTGGACGCTCTTCCCCATCTACTACATCGTCTCGCTCGCCGTCACTCCGTGGACGGACCTCTTCCGCCCCGTGTACTGGGTTGCGCATCCCACCCTCGACAACTTCAAGTTCGTGATCTTCCAGGAGAGCCCGTTCGTGAAGTTCTTCTGGCGATGGCTCGCCAACAGTCTCTGGGTGTCCGCGGCCACCATGGGCGCGGTCCTCGTGGTGGCGGCCATGGGCAGCTTCGCCCTCGGGCGCATCCGCTTCGGCCTCGGGCGCTGGGTGTCGGGAATCACGCTCTTCACGTACATCATTCCCGCGTCATTTCTCTCCATCCCTTTTTTCAAGATCATGGGCGACTACGATCTCCTCGACACGTACTGGGCGCTCATCTTCGCCATGACGACCTTCGCCGCCCCCTACGCCCTCTGGGTGCTCTGGGACTACGCCAAGACCATTCCCCAGGAGATCGACGAGTCGGCGGCCATGGACGGAGCGGGGCTGGTGTCCGTGTTCTTCCGCATCTATTTGCCCCTGATCACACCGTCGCTCATCGCCATCGGGACCTACGCCTTCTTCTACGCGTGGAACGAGTACCTCTACGCTGTGTTGCTTCTCCAGGGGGAGAAGACCATCACCCTGCCCGTGGGCATGGGCAACTTCCTGACCAGTGACGACGCGCCGTGGAATCTCCTCATGGCCCTGTCCGTCATCTACGCCATTCCCCCCGTGCTCTTCTATTACGTCTTCCGTCGCTACCTGACCCACGGCCTCGTGTCGGGCTCGGTGCAGGGGACCTAGGGACCGGAGTCGCCATGAGCTTCGAAAATCTCGCGGTGGGCGCGGCGCTGCCAGACTTCCACGTGAGCGCTCCCGCCCCCTCGGAGCCGCACGAGAACAAGATCCACGAGGACGACCTCGCGCGGCAGTACGGCTTCAAGGGCGGCCTCGTGCCCGGGGTCATCATGTACGCGTGGATGACCCACCCGGTCGTCGAGGCGCTCGGCACGGAGTGGCTGGAGCGTGGAGCGTTCGAGACCCGCTTCGCCAAGCCCATCTACTACGAGGAGCCGGCCACCATTCGCGCCCGGGTCAGCGCGCGCACCGAGGAGGCCGTTACTATCGAGGTGGCCGCGCACAACTCCGTCGGCGAGGTGTGCGGCACCGCGACCATGTCGCTCGATCGCTCGGCCCCGCCCTCGCCGCCCGTGGTCGCCGACTACGCGGTGGCCCCGTTGCCCGCGGAGCGTCCGAGCGCCACCCGGGCGCTCCTCGAAGGCCTGCGCGTGCTCGGCACGCCCGAGCTCGATCTCGACGTGACGGCGGCCGCCGGATTCGTCACGCGATTCGGCGAGACCCTGGCGAGCTACGCGGGGACGGGGGCCATGGCCCATCCGGGCATGCACCTCGACATGGCCAATCGCGCCCTCGACCGCAACGTGCGCATGAGCCCGTGGATCCACGTAGGAAGCGAAGGGCGCCACCTGAGCGCGGCCCGGGTGGGCGATCGCCTCGCCATGCGCGGGCGCGTGCAGCGCCTCTTCGAGAAGAAGGGGCACGAGTTCGTGGAGGCCGATCTTCTCCTCGTGGCCAATGGCTCGCGGCCCGTAGCCTCCATCCGTCACACCGCGATCTATCTCCTCCGCAAGACCGGCTGAGCGGGGATTCTCGGCGCGTCCTTCGACCCCGCCACGGCGGTGAGGACGAGCCAGAGCACGGGGAGGAGAAACGCCAGCGATCCCGGAACCCACATGATCGCCCCCGCGATGGACTGGTCCTCGAGGGCCGACACGCCCCACAGCCGCGGCGCCGCCTCGTACGCGGGATAGATCACGCGATCGGAGAAGGCGAGGATTGCGGAGAGCGCGGTGTTCTGGAACTCGCCGAGCACGAGATAGGGGATCATCGTCCAGCGCGGCCACGGCGACCGGGCGGGCCACGCGAGGATGACCGGACGCCAGTAAAGCAGAGCGGTGGCGAGGAAGCAGAGATGCTCCACGTGGTGCCAGGCGTCTGAGCCAAGGGCGAGGTCATAGAGCGCGGGCAGATGCCAGAACCAAAAGGCCACGATGAAGGCGATCCAGGCGAAGGCGGGATGGCCGACCGCCGCGGTGAGTCTGCGCACGGGGGGCGCGGCGAGGCCACGCGCGACGGCTCGGCGGAGCGGGCGCGGGAGGCCGAGGAGGAGAGGCGCCACCGGAGCGCCCAGCCAGAGCAGGGGCGGGACGACCAGCATGAGGAGCAGATGCTGGATCATGTGCGCCTGGAGCAGGAAGTGGCCGAGGGGGTCGAGGGGAGAGCAGAGGGC
>WNFO01001349.1_pt1 | contig 19188 bp, 16 predicted proteins | sample 5400251 | NCBI WGS metagenome assembly WNFO01 (sample SAMN13153354, study PRJNA577476) | soil metagenome | isolation source: 100 cm saprolite under Madrone tree | place: USA:California | collected 2016-06-14
CCCAAGGCCGCCGGCGCGGTCGAGCCGCCGGTCCTGGCGCGTGAAATCAGAACGAGAACAATGACAGTGGCGAGATACGGCAACGCCGACATGAATTGCGAAGGAATACCGATCCCCGCGCCTTGCAAGTGCAATTGCAGGATCGTCACGGCGCCGAACAGATACGCGCCAATCACGAGGCGACCCGGCCGCCATGACGCGAACACCACTAGTGCGAGCGCGATCCAGCCGCGGCCGGCGGTCATGCCCGGGATGAAGAACGGCGTATAGGCCAGCGGCAGATAGGCTCCGGCGAGCCCCGCGCAGGCGCCGCCGAACATCACCGCGAACATTCTGATCCGAAGCACGGGATATCCGAGCGCATGGGCCGAGATGTGATTGTCGCCGATGGCGCGCAACACCAGTCCGGTCCGTGTCCGGTAGAGAAACAGCCAGACCCCGATCACCAGCGCCAGCGAGAAATAAACGAAGGCGTCCTCGCCGAACAGGATGCGTCCCACCAGCGGAATGTCGGTCAGGCCCGGGATGTAAAGATGCGGAGCCGGCGTTATTCGCTCGCCGACGAAGCCGGCGCCGATCAGGCCGGATAGTCCAATGCCAAGGATCGTAAGCGCAAGCCCGGTGGCGACCTGGTTGACCGCGAGGCCCAGCGTCATCATCGCGAAGATCAGCGACAGCAATGTGCCCGCGATGATGCCGCAGAAGGCGCCGAGGATGGTCGAGCCGGTGAGCCAGGCGCCGCCGAATCCGCAGGCTGCACCCACGATCATCATACCCTCGACGCCCAGATTGAGCACGCCGGCGCGCTCGGTGACGAGCTCGCCGGTGGCCGCGATCAATAGCGGCGTCGATGCCGCGAGCACCGAAAGAATAATGGCCTCAAGCAACCCCACGGGACACCTTTCGAGTCGGGAAAATCAGCCGGAAGCGATAGAGAATGAGGCTGTCGCAGGCGAGCACGTAGAACAGCAAAATGCCCTGAAATACCTTGGTGACATCCAATGGAATTTTCATCGCGATCTGGGCCTGCTCGCCGCCAATGAAGGTGAGTGCGAGGAAAAGGCCTGCAATTAGTATTCCAATTGGGTTCAGGCGCCCGAGAAACGCGACGATGATCGCGGTGAAACCATAACCCGGTGAAATGCCCGGCTGGAGATGCCCGACCGGTCCCGCGACCTCGATGATTCCCGCCAGCCCGGCCAGCGCGCCGGAGATAGCGAAAGTCAGAAGAATCAACTGGTTGGAATTGAAGCCGCCGAAACGCGCTGCGCGGGGTGCGGCGCCGACGACGCGGATCTCGAAACCCTTGATGGTGCGCCCAAGCAGAACCGCCGCCGCGGCGACCACAACCAGCGTGATGACGGCGCCAAGATGCAGACGGCCGCCTTCAATCAGGACCGGCACGGTTGCGACCGGATCGAACTCCGCGGTGGTCGGGAAATTGAACCCGGCCGGATCCCGCCACGGACCGCGCACGAGATAGTCGAGAAAAAGGTCCGCTACATAGACCAGCATCAGGCTGGTAAGAATCTCGCTGGCGCCGAACCGGACCTTGCAGATCGCCGGTATCAGGGCATACAGGGCGCCCGCCACGGCGCCGAGCAGTAACATCGCGGGCATCACCCAATGTCCGGCGTCGGTGCCTTGCGTTTTCACGGCGAGCCAGCTGCCGGCTACGGCGCCGACCAAAAACTGTCCCTCGGCTCCGATGTTCCAGACGTTGGCGAGATAACAGAGCGACAACCCGATAGCGATCATCACCAGCGGTGTCGCCTTGACCGCGATTTCCTGCAGCGAATAACCGTCGGTCAAGGGATCGATGAAATAGACGCTAAGCGCGGAGATCGGATTCTTGCCGAGGATCGCAAACAGGATGCTCATGGTCACGATCGTCAGACCGATTGCGATCAGCGGCGAAACCAGCGCGATCGTGTTCGATCGCTCGGCGCGCTTTTCAAGCACCAACTGCATGGGCCGGTTCCTTCTGCTCCAGACTGCTTCCGCCCATCAGCAGGCCAAGCTTCTCGCGGCTGGCGTCCGCGGTCGCGAGCGGCTCCGAGAGGTGGCCGTGGAACATCACGGCGATCCGGTCGGCGATTTCGGCGAGCTCATCGAGATCCTGGCTTGTCACCAGCACGGCGGCGCCAGCCGCGGCTAGATCGAGCAGGGCCTGCCGGATGACGGCGGCAGCCCCGGCGTCGACGCCCCAGGTCGGCTGGCTGACCACCAGCACCGCCGGGTTGCGCAGAATTTCGCGGCCGACGATGAACTTTTGCAAGTTGCCGCCGGACAGGCTCGCGGCTTCGGGATCGCGCTTGGCCTTGCGCACATCGAACGCCTCGGTCGCGCGGTCGACCGTCGATAAGGTCGCTGCGGTGTTGACGAAACCATGCCGGACCATTCCGCTGGCCGCGTGACCTGTCAGCAGGGCATTCTCGGAAAGTTTCATGCGCGGCGCGGTGCCGTGACCCAATCGTTCTTCGGGCACGAAAGCTGCGCCAAGCTTGCGGCGCTGCGTGATGGAAAGATGTCCCGCGGCAATTCCGTCGATCACCACCGTGCCGGGGTCTTGCGCCAGCCGCTCTCCCGACAGCGCTGCGAACAGCTCATCCTGGCCGTTGCCGGCGACGCCGGCGATGCCCAGGATTTCACCACCTTTCAATTCAAGCGAGATGTGAGCGAGCCTGACGCCATGAGGATCGTCGGGCTCCAGGCTGAGATCGTTGACAACGAGGCGCGGCACCGTGGTGCGCCGTCCGGCGGCGGCCTTCACTTCCTTGATGTCGGCCCCGACCATCATGCGCGCCAGCGACGCGGCGGTTTCCGCTTGCGGGTTGCAGGTCGAGATCTTCTTGCCGCCGCGCAGGATAGTGGCCGTATCGCACAGCCGTTTCACCTCTTCCAGCTTGTGGCTGATGTAGAGGACGGCGCGGCCCTCGGCCTTCAGTCGATCCAGCACGACGAACAGCTGGTCGGCTTCCTGCGGGGTCAGTACCGCGGTCGGCTCATCCAGGATCAGGAATTTGGGATTTTGCATCAGCGCCCGCACGATTTCGATGCGCTGACGCTCGCCTACCGACAGTTGCCAGACCTCGCGCCTGGGATCGAGCGGAAGCCCGTAAACATTGGACACTTCCTCCAGACGCGCCGACATGTCCTTGAACGACTCCTTGCCGTCCAGGCCCAGCGCCACGTTCTCGGCGACGGTGAGATTGTCGAACAGCGAGAAATGCTGGAACACCATGCCGATGCCGCGCGCGCGGGCCTCCGATGGCCCGGAGAGGGTCATTTTCTCGCCCTGCCAGCGCATTTCACCATCGCTCGGCTGTATCAAGCCATAGATCGCCTTGACGAGCGTCGATTTCCCCGCGCCGTTCTCGCCGAGCAGCGCATGGATTTGCCCCGGCCAGATATCGATATCGATCTTGTCGTTGGCGAGAAAATTGCCGTAGCGCTTGGTCAACCCAACCGTCTGAAGTAACGGCGTTTCGCCGAGACGCTGCCCGGGTGGCGTCGGATCTAACATTCGTTGTCACGCGCGCTCAAAGGGATTGCTGCCTCAATACTGGGCTAGTTTGGACGCCGGCGTAAGTAGTGAAAAAGCGCCAGCCTTTGCCCAACTCGAAGGCAGGCAGCGGCCTTTGGTCTTCATCTCCGCCTTTCCTCCGTTACCTCGCCTTTCCGGCGTGATTCGAGTCGGCGGGCGGGTCGAGGTCGCGTCTCAGGCGAAGAGGCGTGAAGGTCTGTTGCAAAATTGTGACGGTCCAGAGCAAATCGGAACCGCCGGGTCAGGCATGCCGCGAATGTGAGCAGGATCATTCGATCATAGGAGCGCTCGGCAAGCATCAAATGGCGTGCCGGGTCTGGTCGCCAGCGTTGCGGCAAATTGTCTCGAAAATCCAATAGAAACGGGCACAACCGTGCGTCGCGCCTGCCTTGCCGTTGGCACGTTCAACCTGGTGGCGGGCGTCGAGTTGCATGCAACTCGCCCCACACTGGCCATTATTGATGAAACTTGCGCCAAACCATGGGGAAACTTGAGGCTTCTCGCGTCCATCGAACGGCGCAAGTGTGACCGCAGCGGGCCTTGATCATTCGATCGTCAAATTTGGGGAACTCAGAAATGTCCTACCGGATTAAAGCAATTGCGGCAGCGGTGCTGTCACTTGCCACACTCGCACTCGCTGGTTTCGCCAGCGCTGCCGATTTGCCGTACAAGGCCAAGGCAAAGCCGGCCGCCGACTTGCCGTTCTTCTTCGTGATTGACGACCGGGTGACCTATTCATGGATGCCAAAGGGTACCGATCCCGGTGCATTTAGCGTCCGGCCCGATGGCTCGATCAACGGCAAGACCGCAAAGAGCGTCTATTCGTTCACCCATTTCGACGCATGGGCATACGGCACCAACTTCTTCACCATCTCGATGTTCAAGTCGGACCATAACGATCCGGCAGGACCTTGCACCAATGCCGGTGTGATTTTTACCGGCACGGCAACCGTTGGCGCCAATTGTGCCGGTGCCACCGAATTCTACGGCTTGATCCGCAGCACGTTCGGCTGGAACGAAATCTTCAACACCAAGGCCTTCACCATGGGGCCGCTGCATAATGTTTCGTTCGAGGTCGGTGCCGATGCCGGGGCAGAAAATAACTTTCTTTCACCCGCCAAGCGCGACTTCGTCGCCGGTCTGCAATTCGCCTTCGACCTTCCCTACAAAGGCTATATCAACGTCGCGCCCTTGGCTTACAAGGAAATCAACCACAACGCTTTCGACCAGTGCGGCGTGTTTGGTTTCCCGGGAACTCCCGGCGTGACTTGCATCGCGGACGGAAACACCGATTTCAAGACCACCTGGGCGGTGGAAGTTAACTACTACATGGATCTCGGCTTCCTGCCGGAAAACATGCAGTACTTCTCCATCAGCGGTCGCGCTGGCTGGTACGGACCGAAGGGTGACTCGAACGCTCCGCTGGCCGGGACCGGTGTCGGACGCTTCAGCACCGCCAGCAAGACCGAATTGAACAGCGAACCGATCCGTTTGACGTTCGACGCCAGCAAGGCCTTCGCAGGCCCGAAGTACTCGCACTTCGTTGACGTCTGGGTTGCCTATCGCTACTGGCAGAACAAGTTCGGCCTCGATCACAACGCAGAACCGGGTGTCTGCACCCTTGCATCCACCGGCCAAAGCACCAATAGCTGCACCGAATCGACCGTCTACACCGGCGTTACGGTAAAGTTCTAACCGCCTGATCTCCTCCAGGTGACTACGATGGCGCCGCGATGGACCCCGCGGCGCCATCTCTTTTTTCGGCGATTCGAAAATCTCGAGGGTTATTATTTGGTCCAGACGCCGGCGTGCAGCGCTTCCGCCTCGTCCTCCAGCAGCGGTCCGAGCACCTCGGTCGCGCGTTGTCCGCTCTTGAATACCTCGCGGCAGGGCAGATCGAGCGTGGGGTTTTCAGGGTGATTGCCGGTAACGGCACGCAATCGAGTTTCGCCGAGCCCGTAGACCAGCCGGCCGATGCCGGCCCAGTAGATTGCGCCCGCGCACATCGCACAGGGTTCGGCGGACGAATAAAGCGTGGCACCGCCGAGGACATCCGGGCTGAATGTCGTGCAGGCCTGCGTCGCGAGCAGGCGTTCGGCGTGGGCCGTGCCGTCGCGAGCGGGCATGTAGCCGTTCTCGGCTTCGATCAGAACGTTACGATTCCGATCGACGAGGATGGCGCCGAAGGGATGATTGCCGCGGGTCAAGGCGCGGCGGGCGACTTCGAACGACCGGCGCAGAAAATGCTCGTCGAGTTCCGACGTGCTCATGTTCGAAATGTTGTCCATGACCGCTCCTGCCGCTCGGTCCATCATGCCGACGCCCGGTGAGAGGAGCAAGCGAACGCGTCAGTGCCCCGCCATGTGCCGTCCGATTTCGGTGAGATCGGCTTCGCTGGCGCGGGCTTCATAGACGAACTGGCCGTGAAACATCACGACCAGGCGATCCGACAGTTCGAGCAGTTCGTCGAGGTCCTCGCTTACCAGCAGCACCGCCGCGCCGCGGTTGCGCGCGGCCATGATCTCGGCGTGGATCTGCGCCACCGCGGCGAAATCCAGACCGAAGCAGGGATTGGCGGCGATCAGGACTTCCACGTCGCCCCCCAGTTCGCGCGCCAGCACGGCGCGCTGCACATTGCCGCCTGACAGCGCCGAGATCGGCGTATCGGGCGTACGGGTCTTGATCTTGTATTGCGCGATCTTCCTGCCGGCGTCATCGCGAAACGCCGCGCGGTTGAGCCACCAGCCGCCGCTGGCAAACGGCGCGCGGTCGAACTCGCGGAAGGCGATATTGTCGGCGACGCTCATGCCGCCGACGCAGGCGTTCTTCAGCGGCTCTTCCGGCAGCAGCGACATCTTGTGGCGGCGCATTTCCTCGCGGCTGGCGCGGTAGACATCGCCGGCCACGCGAATTTCGCCGCTTTCGGCCTCGCGCTGACCGGCCAGCACCTCGACGAGCTGGCGCTGGCCGTTGCCGGAAACGCCGGCGATGCCGACGATCTCTCCGCCACGGACGGCAAGCGAAACGTCATGGACCGCGACCGCGCCGGCATCGTCGAGCGCGTTGAGCTTGCTCAATTCGAGCCGTGTCTCGCCGACTTCTCCGACCCGTGCCGGCTGAATGGTCAATTCTTCCGCGCCGATCATCATGCGGGCCATGCTGTCCGGTGTCAGATCCGCGACCCGGCCGCGACCGGCGAGCTTGCCGCGGCGAAGGATCGTCACGTCGTCGGCGAACGCCATCACCTCGCGGAATTTGTGCGTGATCATCAGGATCGTCAGGCCGCCGTCGACGACCATGTCGCGCAGCATGCCCAGCACTTCGTCGGCTTCGCCCGGCGTCAGCACCGAGGTCGGCTCGTCGAGAATCAGAAAACGCCGCTTGAGGTAAAGCTGCTTGAGGATTTCGCATTTCTGCCGCTCGCCGGCCGAGATATCGGAGACCCTGGCGTTGAGCGGCACCTGGAACGGCATTCGCGCCAGAAATGCTTCCAGTTGCTTTTTTTCCTTGGGCCAGTCGACAACGGCCGGGACATCGTCGCGCGCCAGCACCAGGTTTTCGGCCACCGTCATCGCCGGCACCAAAGTAAAATGCTGGTAGACCATGCCGAGGCCGAGCGCATGGGCGTCCTTGGGATTGGCGATCGCCTGTTCGCGGCCGCCGACCAGCACATTGCCCTCGGTCGGGTGATAGTAGCCCATGATGCATTTGACCAGCGTGCTCTTGCCGGCGCCGTTTTCGCCGAGCAGCGCATGAAACGAGCCGGGCCGTACTTTCAGCTCGACCTTGTCGAGCGCTGTGAAATCGCCAAAGCGCATGGTCATGGCGACGGCGTCGACGCCAAGCGCCCCGCTCGGCATCGGTGTTTCGCCGATGATCATGACAGCGCTCCGATCAGCGCCGTCGATGTCGCGACGGCGCCGAACACGCCGCCCTGCATCTTGATCATTTTCAGCGCGTGGTCGTGATTGCTCTTGTCGGTGGCCGCACAGCAGTCCTCGATCAACACGCATTCGAAACCGCGGTCGTTGGCCTCCCGCATGGTGGTGTGGACGCAGACATCGGTGGTGATGCCGGTCAACACGATGTTCTCGATGCCGCGCAGCCGCAGCATCAGTTCGAGGTCGGTGGCGCAGAACGATCCCTTGCCCGGCTTGTCGATGATCGGTTCGCCCGGCAGCGGCGCCAGCTCGGGAATGATCTCCCAGCCGGCCTCGCCGCGGACCAGCACCCGGCCGCATGGACCGGGATCGCCGATCCCGGCGCCGATCTGGCGCGACCGCCAGCGCTTGTTCGCCGGCAGGTCGGTCAGATCAGGGCGATGGCCCTCGCGGGTGTGGATGATGTGAAAGCCTTGGGCGCGCATCACAGCGAGCAGCTGCCTGATCGGCTCGATCGGGGCGCGGGTGAGCGAAAGATCGTAGCCCATCTTGTCGACATAGCCGCCGACGCCGCAGAAATCGGTCTGCATGTCGATGATGATCAGCGCGGTGTTTTCGGGGCGCAGATCGCCGTTATAGGGCCACGCATAGGGCTCGGATGTTATGTAGCGCTCTGCCATGACATCATCTCGTCTGTGCAACGGGTTCATCGGGTGATCGAAAGTTCGGCCGGCGCGCCGGTCAGCGTGCGCTTCGGCGAGCAGGTGATGATCATGATCGCCAGCGTCAGGATGTAGGGCGCGGCATTGAACAAATGATAGCCGGAGGTGACGCCGACCGACTGCAGCGCCGGCCCGAGTGCGGCGGCGCCGCCAAAGGCGAGCGACGCCCACAGGCACAGCATCGGGTCCCATCGGGCGAAGATCACCAGTGCGACCGCGGTGATGCCCTGTCCGGAGGAGAGGCCCTCGTTCCAGCTGCCGGGATAGAACAGCGACAGGAACGAGCCGCCGATGCCGGCGAGGAAGCCGCCGATCATGGTGGCCCGCAGCCGGATCGCGAGCACCGAATATCCCATCGCGCGCGCGGCGTCGGAGCTTTCCCCGGCGGTGCGGATCAACAGGCCCCAGCGCGTGGTGCGAAAGGCCCAATAGAGGATCGGCGCAAGTGCGACGCCGATCAGGAACAGCACATTGATCCGCAGCGCGGCGCGGACCTGGGCTATGTCGCTCCACCAGCCGAAATCGATCGCCGGCAACCGCGGCGCGGTCGGTTCGATCAGCGGCTTGCCGAGATAGAACGCCAACCCCGTGCCGAACAGCATCAGCGCGATGCCGACGGCGACGTCATTGACCCGCGGCAGCGAACAGATGCCGGCATGCAGCGCGCCGAGCAGCGCACCGGTGAAACCGGCGGCGAGAACGCCGAGCCAGGGCGAGCCCGTGAGATAGGAGATGCCGTAGCCGCTCATGGCGCCCATCACCAGGGTGCCTTCGAGACCGAGGTTGATGCGCCCGGAGCGCTCGGTGATGCACTCGCCGAGGCTGACGAACAGAAACGGCGTGGAGACGCGGATGGCGCCGCCGAACACCGCCAGCGGAACCGTCCAGAGTCCGATCGTTCCATCCGCCATATCAGGATTTGCCTTTCAGAAAGCCAATTCGCCCATACAGCGCGTCGCTGGCCAGCACAAAGACGAAGATAATTCCCTGCAGCACCTGGACCGATGCGTCCGGCAGACCGAGCCGGCGCTGCAGCAGGCCGCCGCTGGCGCTGATGCCGCCGAGCAGAATGGCGACGGGAATCACGGCAAGCGGATTTTGCCGCGCCAGGAAGGCAACAAGGATACCGGTAAAACCGTAGCCGGCGGCGAGGTTGGCGTTGGTGCGGCCTTGCACGGCCGCGACCTCGACCATTCCGGCGAGGCCGGCCGACGCGCCCGCCAGAAAGCAGATCGTCAGAATGAGCTTGCCGACGCTCAGGCCCACGATCTTCGCGGCGCGAATATTGCCGCCGGCGACCCTTGCGGCGAACCCGAACACGGTGTGATAGATCAGGATGTAGGACGCGATGGCGGCGACCACGCCGAACACCAGTCCCCAATGCACGTCGGTGCCGGGTATGGTTCCGATCATGTTGACGGCGCCGATCTCGCGGGTCGACGGCTTGTTGAGGCTGGCGGGGTCGCGCATCATGCCCTCGACCAGATGATTGAGGATGGCGAGCGCGATGTAGACCAGCAGCAGGCTCGAAATCGTTTCGTTGACGCCGCGGTATTGGCGAAGCCCGCCGGCAAGCATGATCCACAGCCCGCCGCCGATCATGCCGGCCGCGACCATCGCCAGTTGCACCACCAGCGGCGGGGCCGACTGCATCACCAGCGCTACGCTGGTGGCCGCCAGCGCCCCGATCAGAAGCGCGCCTTCACCGCCGATGATGACCATGCCGAGTTGCGCGGGCAGGGCCGTGCACAGCGCGGTCAGGATCAGCGGCGCCGCCCGTGTCAGCGTGTTCTGCCAGGAAAACCAGGTGCCGAACGCGCCCTGATACATGTAGAAATAAAGATCGAGCGGGCTCTTGCCGAACAGCGCCACGAAGATCCCGAACACCCCGAGCGCGCCGACCAGCGCCGCGCCCGGAATCAGGATGTATTCGATGGTCCCGCCATAGCGCTGGAGGAATCCCGGATCGGCGGCCGGCGATATCGCGGCCACGTCGGCGGGATCCGCGACGTCTGATGTCACGAAGTCGCTCCGATCACGCCTTCCACCAGATAGTCCATCTTCTCGAGTTCGGGACCCTTCTGGCCGCGCTCGGTCCCGGCGGCGATCACGGTCTTGCCCTTGTTGTCGATGATCGGACCTTTGAAGATGACGTAATCGCCTGACGTGAGCTTGGCCTTGATATCGTCGGCATGCTTGCGCGCTTCCGCCGAGACCACCTCGCCATAGGGCGAGCACTTGACGATCTCTTCCTTCAGGCCGCCGCGATAGAAATTCGGAATGGCTTCGCCGGCGGCGATCATCTTGACGAATTTCGGATAGAGCGCTTCCCAGTTCCACTCGGCGCCGGTCAGATAGGCCTTTGGCGCCAGCGGCGACTGATTGACGTGATAGCCGCAGACCATCGCCCCGCGGCGCGCGGCGTTCTCCACCATCGTCTTCGGTCCGTCGACGTGGCAGGTCAGGACATCGACGCCCTGATCGATCAGGCTGTTGGTCGCTTCGGCTTCCTTGACCGGCATCGACCAGTCGCCGGTAAAGATCACCTGCGTGGTGGCTTTCGGATTGGCGAGTTTTGCGCCGAGCGTGAAGGCATTGATGTTGCGCAGCACCTGGGGGATCGGCTTGGCGGCGACGAAGCCGAGCTTTCCGGTCTTGGTGGAGTAGCCGGCGACGATGCCGGAGATGTATTGTGCCTCGTCGATGTAGCCGAAATAGCTGCCGGCGTTCTTCGGATCCTTGTCGCTCCACAGGCCGCCGCAATGCTCGAAGCGCAGCTTTGGAAACTTGTTCGCCATCTTGATCATGTGAGGATTGTAATATCCGAACGATGTCGGAAACAGCAGCGTCGCGCCGTCGAGATTGATCATCGATTCCATCGTTTTTTCGACGGCGTCGGTTTCCGCGACTTTTTCTTCCTCGACCACTTTCAGTCCGGGCATCTTCTTGAGCGCCGCGGCGCCTTGCGCGTGGGCCTGGTTGTAGCCGTAGTCGTCGCGCGACCCGACGTAGATGAAGCCGATGGTGGTTTCCGCCGCGAAAGCGGAACGGGCGCCGAACGCCGTGCCGAGTGTGAGCGCGGCGCTTCCTTGCAACAGATGCCGTCGTGAAATCCTGCCAAAATCCATGGGGTGCTCCTCTTGGCGGACGAACCGCCGCCGATTTCGCGGCTTCGCCGTTTCGGCGGAGCCCGCAAGGCATGTCGCAATCTTCATGCCAGTGATCGACTTGTGGGCAACATTCATATAACTAATTGAAAAACATGACTTTTACTTCTGGACATATCTGGGTTCAAAACTTGTGCATGGAGACAAATGGCAAAATTTTAGGCGATATTCCCTGATTGTATGCAATGGAGTTAAGCAATCATTGACTCCGATCGGCCCTCCCGAAAACCTTTCCGGGCAGCCAATCCGATCATTTGCCGGCTGGCCCCGCTGGCTTAGGTTGGTACCACTCAAACGGTCCTGGATTCGCCGGCCCGCTGGCACCGAACTTGTATCGATCGACCGAAAAGCTCGCGCGGCGTGGCTTTTGTCATTGGAAAAACATGAGCGAGATGAATGCGGCAATCGCCGGGCTGCAAAACCCCTCCCTTAATCCGTGCCTTGGCGATGAGATCGTCGGCCGGATCAATCGACTCGGAGCGATTTCCGAAACGCCCGCGCATCTGGCACGCGTGTTTCTCAGCAAAGAGCATCGCGCCGCAGCCGACCTGATCCTGGCATGGATGCGCGAGGCGGGAATGCAGGCGCATCTCGACGCGATCGGAAACGTCTGCGGCCGTTACGAAGGCGAGCGACCGGGATTGACGTGCCTGATGCTGGGATCGCATTACGACACGGTGCGCGATGCCGGCAAATGGGACGGTCCGCTCGGACTGCTCACGGCGATTTCCTGCGTCGGCGATCTAAACAAGAGGGGGCGGCGATTGCCGTTCGCGATCGAAGTCACCGGCTTTGCCGACGAGGAGGGGGTCCGGTTTGCGTCGACGCTGCTGGGGAGCCGCGCGGTGGCAGGCACGTTCGACGAGAGCGTGCTGGGCGTCAAGGACAGCGCTGGAATTTCGCTGCGCGACGCGCTGGTCCAGTTCGGTCTCGACCCCGATCATATCGGGGCGGCGGCAAGGGCCCGCAGTGAATTGCTTGGCTATGTCGAACTCCATATCGAGCAGGGGCCGGTGTTGGAAGCCCAAAATCTGCCGGTCGGAGTCGTGACCGCGATCGCGGGCGCCACGCGGCTTGCGGCGAGCCTGACCGGCATGGCCGGCCATGCCGGCACCGTGCCGATGCTGCTGCGGCGCGATGCGCTGGCGGGGGCCGCGGAATGCATTGTCGCGATCGAGGAGTTCTGCCGCACCGACGCAGGCGGCCTGGTCGGGACCGTCGGATACATCCATGCGATGCCAGGTGCGACCAACGTCATCCCGGGGCAGGTATCGTTCACCATCGACATGCGAGCGCCTACGGATGCGCACCGCAAACTCGCGGTGGCCGACATTGTCCGCAGCATCGAAAATATCGCCAAGCGCCGCAAGCTCGTGCTGCAACTCGACGTCACCCACGAGAACCGTACCGTGCCGTGCGCGACATGGCTGAAGCGCCAGGTGTCGGAGGCCATTGCCGGCGAGGGCTACCCTGTGTTCGAGCTGCCGAGCGGGGCTGGGCACGACGGCATGGCAATGATCGACATCGCCGATGTCGCCATGGTGTTCGTGCGGTGCCGCGGCGGCATCAGCCATCATCCCGACGAGCATGTCGAACCCGCCGACGTCGATGCCGGCGCGCGGGTGCTTTTGCGGTTGATCGAGAATTTTCGTCCGCGCAGCGCTGCGTGAATGATTACTCCGCCGCCTTGGCGGTCTTCGGCCCGAAGATCCGCGTCGGCGCCGGAAAGCCGCAAGGCGTGCCGTCGGTCACCTTGACCTGGTCTTCCCAGGGCAGCCGGAAGGTGCCGGCCACCATGTCCTGCATGAAGGTGTAGGGACAATCCATCGCGCCGCCCTTCACCGCGACATAGCCGCGGTGCCAGAGCTGGTAGATGTTGTTTTCGACGCCCCAGTGAATCCGCGCCTCGCGCACCAGATCCGGGCGTACCTCCGCGGTGATGATCTCGTCGGCCCGTCCCGTGGTGCCGTGCGCGATGATGCTGCCGTCGAAATTCACGATCATGCCTTCGCCCATCGAATCGAACGAACCGTCCGATCCGCACATGCAGACATTGGCGGTTACCATGAGATTCTGGAACGCGTTGGCCTGGTTGGTGAAGCGCCAGCTGTCGCGGATCGGCGCGGTGTAGCCGGCGGTGCGGATCATGATCTCCGCGCCCTTGTAGGCGCACTCCCGCGCCATCTCGGGGAACATGCCGTCATGGCAGATGATCAGCGCGATTTTTGCACCTTTGGGTCCCTCGATCACGGGAATGCCGATATCGCCGGGCTCCCAGGGCTCGACCGGAATCCACGGGTGGAATTTTCGATAATACAGTCTTATCTCGCCGTGATCGTCGATGATCAGGCCGGAATTGTAGGGATTGCCGTCGGGGTTGAACTCCATGATGGAAAAGCAGCCCCAGATTTTTTGGTCGATGCAGGCTCTCTTGAACGCCGCGACTTCCGGGCCGTCGAGCCGGCACATGATGTCGGGATTGGTGTCCATCGACAGGCCATGCAGCGAATATTCGGGAAACACCACGAGATCCATGGTGCCGAGATTGCGGCGCGCCTTGCCCACCATGGTGACGATGCGGTCGGTCTGACGCGCCAGATCCGCCTTGGTCACGACGACGGGCAGTTGCAACTGAACGAGCCCGATGACGACGCCATCCGGCGATTTGTTGAGGCCGCCAAGTCCGTTCATATCAAGCTCCTTAGGTTGCCGCCCGAAATATCGAAGAAAACAAACCCGATTTTCGCGGACAGCAAAAGATCATTTTTCGGGCGGTGCGGGCCGTTATCCTTCGCAGGCCAGCTTGAGCTTTCGCGGCAGCGCATGGCCGGTGCAGCCTTGCGCCGCGCAGAAGGTTCCGACCAGTCGCGCGACCGCTGCTGCCGACGCAAATGTTTCGGCGTTGGCCTGGTCCAGCCGGCTGGCGGCTTGCTGCGCCTGCCGCCGCAGCGAGGGCTCGTCGAGGGTCAAGAGTTTGCCGTCGTGAAAGACGATGCGCCCGCCGATCATGACGGTGCGAACCGACGCGCCGTTCTCGCCGAATACCATCTGGATCAACGGCGCGCGCAGCGGCACGAAATGCGGGCTGTCCAGCCGCAGGAACACGATGTCGGCCTCATATCCCGGCGCCAGCCGGCCGATCTTTTCAAACCCCAAGACCTTGGCCGATCCTTCCGTGGCGAGATGAAAGGCGTCAGCGGCTGAAAGCCACGCCTCGGTGGCAAATCCGTCGATGCGCGACAAATAGGATGCCAGCCGCGTCGCCTCGAACATGTTCTGTCCATCCGAGGTGTTGCTGGCGTCGGTGCCGACGCCGACCACGATTCCGTTTTCCAGCATCTTGCGCACCGGTGCGACGCCGGATCCGAGCCGGAGATTGCTGGAAGGATTGTGCGCGACCCGCACGCCGGACTGGCCAAGCCTCTTGATGTCGTCGTCATCGAGCCAGATCGCATGCGCGGCACTCAGGCGTTCCGACAGAAAGCCCAGTTGTTCGAGATGTCCGACGAGGCTCCTGCCGTATCGCGCCAGTCCGATCGCCGCCTGGGCGCGCGATTCCGCCAGATGAGTCTGCAGCGGGACGTCATGTTCGCGCGCGAGATCGGCGCAACCGGTCAGGAACGCATCGGAGCAGTGCAGCGGTATGGTCGGGCCGAGCGCGGGGCGAATCCAGCGGCGGTCGAACTCCCAATTCGTCAGGATATCGCGGCATGCCGACAACGTCTGTTCGATCGGTGCCGCGGCAAGACCCGCGCACTGCGACCGCAGCTCATCCGGCAGCGCATCCAACAGGCCGGGCAGCGCCTGATAGATCGTGCGGTCGGCCATCATCGGCGCGACCACGGCGCGCATGCCGGCATCGCGGTAGGCCCGCGCCACCGCCGAAATTCCCTCTCGCGAGGCTTGTGGAAATTCCACCGAGAGATCGAAGCACGCCGTGCAGCCCTTGCGGATCATCTCGGCCGCGGAGAGCGCTGCGCTCAGATATTTGTCGTCGATGCCGCGCGATCGCGTGCTGGCGCCGGCGCCGGTCAGGAACATTTCCAGCGAGACCTTGTCGTCGACCGCTCCGCGGTTGAGCGCGCCATGCGAATGGGTGTGCGCGCTGATCAGGCCGGGAATCAGCAGCCGGTCCGCGGCCGACAGCGCCCTGGCGTCATCGGAAACTCCGAAGCCGGGATGGTCGATCGCGAGGATCCGGCCGTCCTCAATCAGCACATCGCGCTGCGATGCGCGACCTTCGGCATCAAGCACCAGGCCTCCGCGAATGACGGTGCGGCGCCCGGTCATGATCCTGCTTCGCGCCGATCGGGCGGAACAGCAAGGCCGGCGTGGAATTCCGCGAGCGTCGGCGTTGGCATCTCGAATCGGTCGCGGATTGTGGCGCAGGTGTTTCCACCGAGCCGCGCGATGGTGTCCAGTTTGGCCGGGTCTATCCGCATGCGGTCGACGTCGATGACGTCGGGGTGGTAATGCGCGAACACGATCTCCCCCAAAATGATCTGGCGGGATTTGCCGAGTTCCAGCGTAACATGGCGGCGGCATTCGAACGAAGCCGGCGCTTCCTTGATCCAGGGCGAGGCGACCAGCGTGCCCGGCATCGCGGTCAGACCCGCCGCCCGCAGTTCGTCGCGTCCGGCGGCGAACGGCACCGCGCAGATATGCATCGCCTCGGCGATCGCATGCGACACGATATTGACGGTGAACACTTCGGTGAGGCGGATATTGAGCGCGGTGTCCTTGAACGACATGTCGGGATGGTTTTCCACCCCGAGCGCCAGGATCGGCGGGTCCGCGGACAGGCAATTGAAAAAGCTGAACGGGGCGGCGTTGATACGCCCCTGCGGGTCGACCGTGGTCACCAGCGCGATCGGCCGCGGCACCACGGTGCCGATCATCAACCTGTAGCGGTCGCGGGCCGACAGGTTGCGGAAATCGAATGTCACAGGGTCGGCGGGAGCTATGGCGTCCATCATTGGCTATCGTCACTTGCTCTTGATTGACGGCGCGCCGGCATGGGCCTGCAGGAAGCGTTCCTCCCACCATGAGAACAGCAGATCGCGCAGCGCCGCGGCGTCATCGTCGCCATAGATGTCGGTGCGCTTGACCGCGTTGAACATCGCGAGTTCATCCGGCTCGAGCGAAATCGGAAGTTCGGTGATCACAATCGGCGTGTTGGGAAATTCCGCTCTGTAGGCGGGATCGCGCCGCAACGGCCGGTCGCTCTTGATCGCGGGATTCCTGAAATCCTTCGGCCCGCGCTGGCTGGCGAGTTTTGGGACGTTGGGCACTTGGGCAAGGTCAGCCTCCGTCGCGGCAAATACCGTCAGCTTCAGCGGCTTCAGCGCAAAATTGCTGGTCTTCATCACGTCGGCGCCGCACACATTGGGCACCGCCAGCACGTCCATCAGCGCCAGCAGGTCGACATGGTCGCCGGGCCTGGTGGTTTGTCGCGTCATGAAGGCATGGCCGTCCGGGTCGACGCCGGTGCACATGAACAGGTTGAAGGAATCGTGGACGTCATCCGGCGTCAGGCCGTATTCCCGCTGCGCCTCGGCCTGGATGTCATGGCAATTGGTGTGCACGGCAAAGCCGTAGGAAGCCTCGTAGACGTAGGCGCTGCAGCGCGGAAACAGCACGTCGTTCCGGCCGACGGTATCTTCGAGAATATAGAGCATCGCGCGCTCGCGCGGCGGCGCCGACCACATGAAGGTGCCGGTGGTCGGATGAAAGCCGTGCACCGTGCGGGTGCGGCCGCAATGCATGAACTCCTTGTAGTCGTGCATGTTGAAGCAATTAAAGTCGGCGCACTGGCCGCCTTCGACCTGCTCGATGCGCAGGATCTGGCCTTTCAACAGTTCGATCGCCTTGCCGGTGCCGGGCTGGATCACGCATTCGGAAATGATGGCCCGGGATGTCATCGCGCCGGCTCCGCAACCGCGTCCGCTTTCCGCGCGGCGGCGTATTCGCGCAGCGCCAGCCGCACCAGCGCGACCCGGTCCGGCGCGACGCCTTGCGCGATGGTGCGATCCATCAGCTCCAGTTGCTGCTGGTTCAACCGCAATGTGACGATGGTCTCGGCCATCAAAGCCTCCCTTTGGGAGCAACCATTCTGGTAAAATCTCGTATACAGGATTTGGCGTGCCGATCGCCGTTTCTGGACTTCTTGCATCGCTTCGAGGCAGCCCAAGGACGCCAGCGAGCGAATGCAATGCTCGCGGCACGGTCGATTATCCGCTGTTTCAAAGGTCATTCGAAGCGCAAAGTTTGGGCGGCCTGCTGCCGATAATTCGAGCGCATCGGCCAAAATTGCCGCATCCTGTGTACGATATCATGAATTATCGTATGCGAGTTTCCGCCGAACATGGTCGGCCGAGCCCCGCGACGAGATCCGGATGAGCAAGAAATCCACCCGTGTCGATGTTGCCTGCCATGCGTTGCGTCAGGCGATTATCGAACAGGCGCTGCCGCCGGGCACCAAACTGCCCGAGGATGAATTGGGCGCGCAGTTCGGCATGAGCCGCACGCTGGTGCGCGCGGCCCTGGCTCATTTGCAATCCGAGGGCCTGGTCGATGCGCCGCCGCGGCGCACGGCGACGACGGCCAAGCCGACGCTGGACGAGGCCAAGGAGGTGTTCGTGGTGCGCCGAACGCTGGAGCGCGAAGTGGTCCGGCTGGTGATCGCGCGCTGGCGGCCGGAATTCGGCGCCGAACTCGAGGGTCATGTCCGCGAGGAAGAGACCGCGCGCAAGGCAGGTGAGGCGCGGGTATCGATCCGGCTCGCCGGCGAATTTCATATCAAGCTCGGCGAGATGTCGGGCAACCGCCTGTTGCGGCGCTATCTCGGCGAAGTGGTGTCGCGCTGCTCGCTGATTTTGGCGCTGTATGGCCGGCCGCATTCGGCCGATTGCGCCGTTAACGAGCATCGCGAGATCGTTGCGGCGTTGCGCGGGCGCAATGCCGACGCCGCCATCGCCGTGATGGACCATCACCTCGGCTCGGTCGAGCACCGCGCGCTGCTGGATCAAGGCCGTGACGCGCAATTCGATCTCGCCGCCGTGCTGTCGCGCTACGCCGAGGCCGCGGACCCAAGCCACCCGCCGAAGGTCGCGCGGTTGCCGGGGCGAAAAGTGCCGGCGACCAAGTGACCGCACCAGCAACATTGTTCACACCGCGCCGGCGGGGCTCCGGCCATCAGGGAGATTGTCCATGATCAAGCATTCGCTTTCGCGCCGAACCTTTCTCGGCGGCGCCGCGGCCAGTCCGCTGGTTCTTTCCGGCCTCGGCGGCCCGGCCCGCGCCGCCGAGATCACGGTCGGCATCATCTATGTCGGGTCGCGCCAGGACTATGGATGGAATCAGGCCCATGCGGTCGGCGCCCAGGCGCTCAAGGAAATTCCCGGCGTCAAGGTCGTCGAAGAGGAGAATGTGCCGGAAACGGTGGCGGTAGCGAAAACGATGGAGTCGATGATCAACATCGACGGCGCGACGCTGCTGTTTCCGACCTCGTTCGGCTATTTCAACCCGTTCATGGTCGATGCCGCGAAGAAATATCCCAAGGTCGAATTCCGCCATCCGACCTCGTTGTGGCAGGCCGACAAGCATCCGGCCAATGCCGGGGGCTATTTCTGCTATCTGGATCAGGGACATTACGTCAACGGCATCGCTGCGGGTCTTTCGACCAAATCCAACAAGATCGGCTACATCGCGGCCAAGCCGATCCCGCTGGTGTTGCGAAACGTCAACTCGTTCATGCTCGGCGCGCGCAAGGTCAACCCCAATGCGACAGTGCAACTGATCGTCACCGGCGACTGGGCGTTGCCGGTGCGCGAGGCCGAGGCCGCCAACGCGCTGGTCGACGCCGGCTGCGA